>Ga0116224_10000415_pt1 | contig 33956 bp, 23 predicted proteins | sample Sb_taG_9_FD_89699 | JGI IMG/M metagenome (GOLD analysis project Ga0116224, IMG submission 89699) | Peat soil microbial communities from Weissenstadt, Germany - Sb_50d_b_LC metaG | ecosystem: Environmental > Terrestrial > Soil > Wetlands > Peat | place: Germany: Weissenstadt | collected 2010-09-21 | reverse complement strand
TGGCGAGAGAGTGGTCGTTTACTTCGCCGAGTGCCACGATGGTACCAGGGCCGCCGTTCGGAACAGCCTGGCCGCCGCTGAAGATACCAGTGCCCGAATCTGAGACACTGAAGATCTCAGTAGGATACGGAGGTGCCTGCCAATAGACGCTATAGAAACCAGTATCGTTTCCGATATAAGGGCCATCGATCTCCTCAGGTCCATTGGCGGTGACGTAGACGTGTGGAGTGGTGACATACGTACCAGTCTGCGCTCCATATCCTACGTACCATCCTACCTCAAGACCGTCTGGCGATCCTAGAGCATGAAGTGCTTGGTCAGAAAAGTAGTAGTTGCGCGACGGAACACTGACAGAGAAGCTTTCGATATAGCCCTGAATGCCGTATCTTTGGCCGACCGTATCTGTTCCTCCCGCGTACGTGTTCGGCAGGTATGGACAACTGGAGACGCTAGGGACTGATTTCGCTCTAGCCGAAGCGGTACCGCTCCAGCGATAAGAGGCTACCTAAGAGTGCCAGGACGATCGCTAGTTGAAACAAGCGATGATCAGTCATTGTTGAACCCCAAAGCCAACTGTTGCTTCTATTAGCCTATATCTTAACTGTTGAAGCATTTTCATGTGAAAATTAGCATGTCCAGATGATTCGTGTCAACCCCCACGACTCGCAGTGCCATGGACTTGAGAATTTTCGCGTGACCGCAGTCAGCGGTGCGGGTGGCGATGGCGCGGCTGCCCGTGGTTACAGTGCGTGATGCCGGTACCGGGGCTGCCCCGGACCAGCGCGCTGATCCGAAGGACGTCCCGGCATCCCAGTCCGGGTCATCGAGTACACCGGCCGCCGTTACCCGCCGCCGGATCCGCTGACCAGCACCGAAAATCGCGCTAAAAAGTAGATTGATCGGTCGGCTCATTAAGAGGCCTTGGCGCACCGGACAATGTTCCTTGACCGTCGTGCCGACGCCCGCCAATAATGGCGTGTTGCTTAGCGGCCGGCTTGCGTCGGGCAGCCACGGGGAGTGCGGCAGACCCAACCCGGGCTTACCGTGCAACTCAGCCTGACCGCGGTGAACAGGCGGGCTGGCACCATTTTTCGGGGGAACAATGGACATTCGATCAGGTGAGAAAAGGCAGCGCCGAGTTTGCAGCTTTGCTGCCCACTCGCGCCAGGTTTGCCTTCAGTGCCCGAACATGCCGGGCGCGCCCAGTGCGCTAGCGTCATGAGCCGCACCGCCCAGCCCGCAGCAGGCCGGCCGCCCATCGCTGTGGTCGGACTGGCCTGCCGGTATCCGGATGCCGACGATCCGCCTGCCCTGCTCGACCTGGTCGCCACCGGCCGCCGCGCCTTCCGCCGGATTCCGCCCGGCCGGCTGGACCTCGCCGACTACTACAGCCCGAACCCGCGAACACCGGATGCGACCTACAGCACCAGAGCGGCCCTGATCGAGGGCTGGCGATTCGATCCCGCGACATTCCGGGTGTCTGACGCGGCGTACCGAGCCGCGGATCCGGCGCACTGGCTCGCCCTGGAGACGGCCGGCCGGGCCCTGGCGGCAGCCGGCTTCCCCTCCGGGGCTGGCCTGCCCAGCGACCGGACCGGTGTGATCATCGGAAGTGCCCACGCCAGCGACCTCGCGCCGGCGTCGGCACTTCGACTGCGCTGGCCGTTTGCGCGGCGGACCCTAGCCGAGGCTTTGTATTCCGCCGGGATCCGCGGCGGGCTGGCCGACCAGGTCATGCGTACCGCCAGCGCGCGTTATCTCGCACCATTCCCGCAGATCAGCGAGGAGACGCTGGCCGGCACTATGCCAGCGACCATCGCCACCATGATCGCCAACCAATTCGGTTTCCGCGGCGGCGGCAGCACGGTGGACGGCGGCGGCGCCTCATCACTCGTCGCAGTGGCCTCCGCCTGCCTGGCACTGGCGACCGAAGATCTGGATTTCGCGGTGACCGGCGGGGTGGACCTGAGCCTGGACCCGCTGGAACTCGTCGGCCTGGCCAAGTCCGGCGTGCTAGCCACGAGCGACATGCGGGTCTACGACGAGAACCCGACCGGCTTTCTGCCAGGCGAAGGCTGTGGAATCGTGCTGCTGATGCGGTCTGCCGACGCTCGGGCCGCACAGCTCCCGGTCTACGCGGAGATTCTCGGCTGGGGCACCGCCTCCGCCGGCCAGCCCCGCTGGCCAGCGGCTGACCGGCGCGCGCAGATCGCAGCGAATGCCGACAGCCAGTTGCTTGCGCTGCGGGACGCGTACCGCAAGGCCGGGGTCGATCCCGCCGACGTGCAGTTCATTGAGGGCAGCGGAACCGGCATCGCCGCTGGTGACGAGGCCGAGATCACGGCCCTGACGGCACTGCGCGCCGGTATCAGGCAGCGCGCGGCGCTAGGATCCATCGCCGCGAACATCGGCAACACCAGGGCCGCGGCCGGCGCCGCAGGCCTGATCAAGGCAGTGCTGGCGATTGCCAACGGCGTGCTGCCGCCCGCCACCGGATTCCGCACGCCGCATCCGATGCTGCGCGAACCAGGCACCGCCTTGCGCCTGCCGACCGCGCCGGAGCGCTGGCCAGAGGGAGACCGGTTGGCCGGCGTGAGCGCGATGGGTCCCGGTGGGCTCAACGTGCACCTGGTGCTGCGCGGGCATCATGGCCGGCACTTCGCGGCCAGCCGTCGCGGCCGGGTCCGGCCCGGCGACGGCCTGCCTGCGACTTGGGCTGAGTCGGCGGCGGCGGCCGGGTCAGCGGCGGCAGCGGCCGGGTCGGCGGCTACGGCTGCGGCCGGGACAGCGGCTACGGCTGCGGCCGGGACAGCGGCAGCGGCCGGGTCGGCGGCGGCGGCACGCCCAGCCGGCTCCGGCCGGTCCGGCAACCGACCTGCCGGTGAGCTGCGTCCTGCCGCCTATCTGCTGCATGCGCCGGACCGGCGGGCGCTCAGCGCGGTCCTGGCCCGAATCGCAGATGTCGCGCTGTGGCTGTCGGACGGCCAGATGAATGATCTGGCCAGCCGGCTGGCCTGCGAGGCGACCACTCAGGGTGAAGCCAGGGTCGCGATCGTCGCCACCAGACAGGAGCAGCTTGCCCGGCTGGCCAGTGAGGCAATGACCATGCTTCCTGGCCTAAGCGACGGCCTGCTGGCTGTCAGACCAGGGATCTTCGCCGCCGATGGTGCCGACGGCCGGGTCACCTTCCTATTCTCCGACGCGCCGGGTCCGGATGTCGACGGCCGGCTATCCGACGATCCGCCGCGTCAGGGACTCGGCCAGATCCTGGCCGCGCTTCGCTGGCTGGACGCGCTCGGCGTGCGCGCCACCGCGGCCGTCGGGCATGGCGTCGGTGAGCTGGCCGGACTGGTCTGGGCTGGCTGCGCCAGCGCGGCCAGCGCGCGGGCACTGAACGCGGCCCGAGCCACCGCACTTGCCGGACCGCCCGCATCCGCATCAGCGCTGCTGAACAGGGCGATCGACGAACTTGCCATCGAATTCCGGCCGCCGCGGCGACGTCTGATCTCCGGCTGCACCGGGATCGAGTTGGCCGGGTGCGACGGGATCATTGAGACGCTGAACGCCGGCCTCGGACCGGCCGTCCGGCTCAGCCAGGCAGTGCGGGCCGGCGCGGTCGGAGCGAGCCTGCTGGTGGAGACCGGTCCAGGCAGCACGCTGGTCACGGCTGCTGGGCGGCTGTGCAAGGTCCCCGCGGTCAGCCTGGATGGCGGCCCGGGCGACGACCGGCACGCTGCCCGCGCGGCGGCCGCGCTCTTCGCGGTCGGCGCGCTGACTCAGCCGGGGCACCTGGCAGCCGGCCGCTCGGCCCGGCCGATCGACATCTGGCGTGACCAGGTCTTCATTACTAGCCCGGGCCAGGCGGCACCGCGACGAGCCGAGACCCGCCTGGCCCAGACCCGGCAGCCAGAGACCCGCCGGGCCCAGACCCGGCAGCCAGCCAGCCCGCCGTCTCAGGCCCGGCAGGTCGCCAGCCCACCAGCCCGGGACCGCCAGCCAGCCCGCCCGCCGACCGGCACCCTCATCCAGCGAGCCGCAACCGCGGCGGCGCCCAGTGCCAGCGCTGGAACCGGCCAGTATCCGAAGGCAGAACATCCATACGCCGTATTGCCGGCCGCGAGCCCTGACGCCGGACACCTGGCAACCAGTCCGGGGGTACCGGCCGATGTCTCCCGCCTCGGGTTCCCCGTCACCGCAGGCAGCGTTGTGGCTGGCGTGGCGCCCTGGTCCCGTTGTTACGTCGAGCAATTGCGGGAACCCGCCGATCCAGTCCCCGGCGGCAACGACGGGCCGTGGCGGCTGCACATCGGCGGGTGCGAGCCGTTGCGCCTGAAAATCAGTGAGCTGTTCCGGCATGATCAGGCGGCCGGCCGTACCTTGGCGGTTCTGGGCGACCTGGACGACGCACAGACCAGCGAGGCCGCGATCCGGGCGGCCGGTGACGCGATCAGCTCCGGCCAGCTGGTGGTGATCAGCTCCGGGCCCGAACTGACCGGCCTGTGGGCCAGCCTGCACGCCGAGTATCCGGCACTGGGAATCACAGCCCTGCGCGCCCCGCTGACGGCTGACGGCATCGAGGCGGCCAGGCAGCTCGCGACCGCCAGGCGCGGTGAATTCCGCGAGCTGGTAATCGGCACCGATGGCAGCGTGCGCGAACCGATCATGGTGCCAGCGCAGCTCACTCGCGGCGGCAGCTTCCCGCTTGGTCAGGACGACGTCGTCCTGGTCAGCCGAGGCTCTGGCGCGGCGCTGCTGGCCCTGGCTCAGGTGCTTGCCTGCTGCGGCGCGGCGGTGGCGATCATTGGCCGAGACCACGCCGAGCCCGACGAGAACCTCATCGCGGAGCTTGAGCAGCTGCGTTCGGCCGGAGCACGAGTCAGCTACGAGGTGGTGGACGCCGCTGTTCCTGCGGCCGTCGCCGCCGCCGTCCAGCGAATTGAGCGCAGGCTCGGCCCGGTTACCGCCATCGGGCACGCAGTGGGCCAGACACCGCGGCTGCCCGTGGCCGGGCTGAATGCCGCCGAACTGCAGGAGCAGCTCCGCAGCCAGACGGCGGTGCTTGACCAGCTGGTCGGCGCGGTTCGCGCCAATCCGGCAGCAGCAGGCCAGCTGCGGCTCATCCTCACCTTCGGATCCGTCGCCGCCAGGTACCCGAAGGCGTGCGAGAGCGTCCTGGCGCTTGTCTCGGGTGCGCTGGCGAGCCATGGCCAGCGGCTGGCGAGTCGCCTGGATGACTGCCGCGCGCTGCACATCGACTGGCCCGGCTGGTCCGGCGACGCCCTGGGCGAGCGACCGGATCTGGCCGCCAGCATGGAGCGAGCGGGTATCACACCGATGCCGGTCGCTGAAGGCTCCAGGCAGCTGTTCAAGGTACTGGCCACCGGCGGTCTGCCGGCCCGGCTGGCGGTGCACGGCCGGGTCGGTCGGCCGGCGCCGCACCTGATCACCGCCGCAAGCCCGGGCAACCAGTGGCCAGCCGGCAGATTCGCCGAGCAGGTGCTTGCGCATTACCCGGGGGTGGAGCTGATCCTGGAGGCTAGCCTCTCCCTGCGGGCCGATCCGTATCTGGCCGACTACCGGGTCGACAATGTGCCGGTACTGCCGCCGACGATGGCCCTCGAGGCAATGGCCCAGGCTGCCTCGATCCTGGCAGGCGCGCCGGTCAGGACAGCCACCGACGTGACGATGACAGCACCGGTGGTGCTTCCGGCCGGGCAGCCTGGGTCGAGCTTGCCGGTCAGGATCTGCGCGCTGCGCGAGGCCGGGGCAATCACGGTGGTCTTGCGCTGCGCGAACAGCGGCTTCCTGGTCGATCACTACAAGGCCGTTTTCAGCTGTGCCGTAGCCGAGCCAGAGCGGCGGCCTATTGACGCGCCCGAACATGCTCGGCCGGCGGCGGCCCGGCGACGCCAGCCCGATCGGGCAGCCGATGCCGATCGGGCGGTTGAGGCCGATCGGGCGGCCGAGGTCATCGACGGATCGGAGCTGTACGGACCGATCTGCTTCCAGACCGGCCGGTTCCGGCGGCTGGCTGCCATCCGTCCAGTCACCGCGCACGCCGCGACGGCAGTCGCTCGCGGATCGGACGACCTGCCCTGGTTCGGCGCCAGCCCGCGAGGCAACGGTGAGCCTGGCGAATCCGGTCTGCTGCTGGGCAGTGCCGGGCTCAGCGACGCCACCTTGCAGCTCGTCCAGGCTTGCGTTCCGCACCGCAGGCTGGTGCCCGCCGGATGCGAGGCGGTCAGCTTCAGCGGCCGTCCGGCCGAAGGACCGGTGACGATTCGCGCCACCGAGATCGCGCCATCCCAGACCACGACCGCAGGTGCGCAGACCAATGCTCCTGCCGGTGCGGATGCCAGTGCCGGTGCTGTGGCCGGCGCGGGCCGGTCGGCAGCAGCGGGCCCGCTGGTGCCCAGGCAGCGCACCGCCGCCCCCGTCGCCGGCTCAGCCAGCATCCCGGCGGCCGTCCCGGCCATTGCCCCGGCCCTGACCGAGACGGTCTGGAACATCGAGGCTACCGACGCGACCGGCCAGCGGCTGATCACCTGGCGCCGGCTGCGGATGCGAGATGCCGGCCCGCTGCCGCACCTGGGCTGGTGGCCGGTTCCGCTGCTCGCCGGTTATCTGCAGCGGGCCAGCACCGCGCTCGGTCTCGATCCAAGCCTGGAGATCCAGATCTGGCGCGGCGCCCAACCAGGCAGCTCGCCAGCCGGCCGCTCGCCAGCCGGCCGCTCGCCGGCCGACAGCTCGCCCGATGCTCAACCGCCAGGTGAAGGCCGTGGTCGCGACTGGCGGTTGGCCGCACCGAGCGACGACAGTCTTGCCGGTCTGAGCCTCCAAGTGCGGGCGGCCGGACCGGCAGTGTGCGGCTGGCAGACCGTCCGGCAGACCCCCCAGACCGGTGAGACGGCGCAGTACGCCGCTGCACGCGACGCCGCGGTCGCTGCCTGCCTGTGCGCCGCGTCCGCTCCCACCGGTCTGGTGCTCAGTGATCTGCGGATGGCCGGCGACGGCTGGCTGGTGCAGAAGGCCGGCGCTGCGACGATCGCCAGCACCGTCACTAAGGTGGCTGGCGTCCGGAACCCGGTGGCGATCGCGCTGATGACCGGCACGCCAAGCGTGGATGGTAAGCCGGCGGCCGCGCGGACCGGCCGCGGGCGCAGTCGCCTGCTGGGCGTCACATCACCATAAAGCGGCAGGTGGCTGTGATCCGGACGCTCTGTCACTATGGAGGGCGAACCGATCTGACCCGGAGGGCGACATCCAGTGACCACGCCTGCACCCGCTCCGACACCCGCCGTTAGCGACATCGATCTTTCGCAGAACGAGTTCTGGGCCCTGGATCCGGCTCAGCGCCATGCCGCGTTCGCGCGGTTGCGGCAACTGGACGCCCCGCCGTACTTCGCCGACCCGGAGACTCCGTTGACCACCCCCGGCCAGGGTTACTACGCCCTGGTCAAGCACGCCGACGTGGTCGAAGCCAGCCGGAATCCCGACATCTTCTCCTCGGCACGCGGCGCGACTAGCCTGGTCGACCTGCCGCCCGAGTTCAATGAGTACTTCGGCTCGATGATCAACATGGACGATCCTCGGCACGCCAGGCTGCGGCGCATCGTCTCCCGCGCGTTCACGCCGAGAATGATCAAGAAATTCGAGGACGACGTGCAGCGGACGGCGGCGGCGATCGTCGATGATCTGCTCGCGACCGGGCCGTGCGACTTCGTGCAGCACGTCTCGGCGCGGCTGCCCCTGAAGATCATCTGCGAGATGATGGGGATCGGACAAGGGCACTTCGCGATGGTGCTGCGCAATACCAATACCATCCTGGCCGGCGGTGACCCTGAGTTCCTCAGCGAGAACATGGATGAGGCGATCGGCCAGATCCTGACCGCTGGCGCCGACATGGCCGCGCTGGTCACCGAGATCGCAGCCGAGCGCCAGCGCGTCCCGGCCGACGACCTGATCACCGCACTGGCCAGCGCCAACGTCGACGGGGAACAGCTGACCCCGGCCGAGCTTGCCTCGTTCTTCATCCTGCTCGTGGTGGCCGGGAACGAGACCACCCGGACCGCGCTCTCGCACGCGCTGGTCCTACTGACCGAGCATCCCGATCAGCGTGAGCTGCTGATCTCAGATTTCGAGAACCGGATCTCCGGTGCGGTCGAGGAGATCGTCAGGTACGTCTCCCCGGTGATCTGGATGCGGCGCTCGGTGACCCGCGACGCCGTGGTCAACGGCCGTCAGTACCGCGAGGGTGACAAGGTCGCGCTGTTCTACTGGTCGGGCAACCGGGACGAGGCGGTCTTCGCCGACCCGCTGCGCTTCGACGTCACCCGCTCCCCCAACCCGCATGTCGGCTTCGGCGGCACCGGCCCGCACTTCTGCCTCGGCGCGCACCTGGCCCGCCGCGAGATCACCGCGATGCTGCGCGAGCTGCTGCTGCGAGTTCCGACCGTCCGCGCCACGGCCGAACCAGATCGCCTGCTGTCCAGCTTCATTAACGGAATCAAGCACCTGCCCTGTGAATTCGACCGGGCATAACGGCTCGACCGGCCCGGTCCCGGCCATTCCCGTGCTGACGGCCCGGCGTGATCCTGACCGGGCACCTGGCGGGTCCGTAAGGGAATCCCTGGTCAACGCAATTTGGTAACTGGCTGTAATCAACTCTTGACAACGTGTATAACTGGAATCCCATGCGGCGCACGTTCCGGCAAGCCGGGCGTCTCGGGAGGGCGCCGCGCGGGAATCGGGGAACCGCAGGTCGTTCAGGGGGACCCTCGTCAGGGACCGGGTGATCCCGCGGGATCACCCGGTGCGCGGTGCCGTCCAGGCGCAGCAACCGGACCGGGCACGCGAGGGGTACGAGGGTCGCGACCAGCGGCTGGGGATCTTTGTCTGTGGGCGACGCCACCCGGGGGCGTGGCGCCGCCCGCAGGCGAAGACGCGGCAGGTGCGGTCTCGATGCAAGGACGCCGGTCGCGTGGTCACCCCGGGCCAGGACGCGCCTAAAACGGGCTGACCGTCAGGGCAGCGCGCTGATCTGCCCGGCCAGGGCGAAATCATTTGTGGTCAGACCGCCGGCCGAGTGCGTCGACAGGGTCAGGGTGACCTTGTTCCACTGGATCGTGATGTCCGGATGGTGATTGGCGGCCTGCGCCAGGTGGGCCACCGCCCCGGCATAGAGCATCGCGTCACGGAAGTCACCGAGCGTGCGCATGTTCTTGATCGCGCTCCCAGCCCGCTCCCATCCAGGCAGCCCGGTCAGCGCGGTGGCGATCTCGTCCTCGGTTAGCAGCGTCATCGTCCTATCGTCGCAGCCGGCCAGCGGCAGGCAACCGCCGGCCAGACGAGGCGAGCGACGCGGCGGTAGGCTGAGCCAGCACCCACCACCCAGCACCCAGCACCCAGGACCCATGAGCCGACGCCAGGGATTCCGGCCAGGTCGCCAGGTGCGCGCCCAATTCTCTCCCGCCGATCCTCCGGCCGCTGATGGAGTCGCAGATGCCAGATCCGCAGTCCCCGGCGCCAAGGCTCACCCCGCTGACGCCCGTGCATCGCAGGCTCGGCGCGACGCTGACCGACTTCGCCGGCTGGCTGATGCCACTCCGCTACACCAGCGAGACCGCCGAGCACAACGCGGTCCGCACCGCCGCCGGCCTGTTCGACCTCTCCCACATGGGCGAGCTGATGATCACCGGCGAGGACGCCGCCGAGGCGCTCGACTACGCGCTCACCGGCCAGCCGTCAGCGCTCCAGCCGGGACGCGCCAAGTACACGATGATCTGCGCCCCAGACGGCGGCGTCATCGATGACCTGATCGTCTACCGGCTGGCGGCCACCGAGTTCCTGGTCGTCGCCAACGCGTCGAACGCACCTACCGTGGCCGCTGAACTGGTCGACCGTGCGGCTGGCTACGCCGCTACCGTCACCGACCGTACTGACGACTACGCGCTGATCGCCATTCAGGGCCCGCGGTCGGCTGGCATCCTGGCCAGGCTGACCGACGCCGATCTCGGACAGGTGCGCTACTACGCCAGCTATCCGGCAACGGTCGCCGACTGCCAGGTGCTGCTGGCCAGGACCGGATACACCGGCGAGGACGGCTTCGAGATCTTCACCACGCCGCAGGACGCCGACCGGATGTGGCAGGCGCTGACCGAGGCGGGCACCGGGGACGGGCTCATTCCGGCCGGACTGGCGGCGCGGGACATCCTCCGGCTCGAAGCCGGCATGCCGCTTTACGGCAACGAGCTCAGCCGCGACGTCACGCCCTTCGACGCGGGCCTCGGCCGGGTGGTGAAGCTTGACAAGCCCGGCGACTTCGTCGGTCGTGCGGCACTGGCCGAGCGTGCGCAGGCAGCGCCGTCGCGCGTGCTAGCCGGCCTGGTAGGCCAGACCAGGCGGGTGCCCAGGCACGGTTACTCCGTGCTACTTGACGGTGAGCCGTGCGGCACCGTGACCAGCGGGGGGCCCTCCCCCACGCTCGGCCACCCGATCGCGATGGCTTACCTCACCCCGAAGGCCGCCGCCGCGTCCAGCGGCCCGGACGGACGGCTGGCAGTCGACATCAGGGGCAGCGCGGAACCCGCATCGCTGGTCCCGCTCCCGTTCTACCACCGGCCTGCCGGATAACCGCCATCCAGATCCGCTGACACCACAAGACGGCAAATAAGACTGGCACGAGAAGGGGTCACCGTGAGCGTTCCCGATGAATTGCACTACACCGCCGAGCATGAGTGGCTGGCGATCAGAGACGTGACCGGCCGGATCGGCATCACCGACTACGCGCAGCGCGCGCTCGGCGACGTCGTCTACGTCTCGGTACCTGCGGTGGGAACCAGGGTGACGGCCGGCGAACCGTGCGGCGAGGTGGAGTCGACCAAGTCGGTCAGCGACATCTACTCCCCGGCCGATGGCGAGGTGATCGAGGTGAACGCGGAGGTCGACGACGATCCCGGTCTGGTGAACTCCGATCCGTACGGCGCTGGCTGGCTGTTCGAGATCAGGCTCGACTCGGCAGATGAGGTGCCACCTGCCCTGCTCTCGGCCGCCGAGTATGCCGCGCTGACCCAAGAAGAGCAGTGACCCAGGCCGCTCCGGCCGATGATCTGCGGCGACTCGATGCCGCCACCCGCCAGCTCGAACCGCCGTTCGCGATCGTCGATCTCGCGGCCATGCGGGCCAATGCCGCCGACATGGCTCGCCGGGCAGCGGGCAAGCCGATCCGGCTGGCCAGCAAGTCGGTCCGATGCCGGAGGCTGATCGGCGACGCACTGGCGATGGACGGCTTCCGCGGCATCCTCGCCTTCACCCTGCCTGAGGCGCTCTGGCTGGCCGAGTGCCAGGCCAGCGACGACATCGTGGTGGCGTACCCGACCGCGGACCAGGCCGCCCTCGCCAGTCTGGCGGCGCAGCCGATGGCCGCCGCGGCGATCACCGTGATGGTCGACTGCGCCGACCACCTCGACCTGATTGCCAGGGTCGCTGCCACCGTGCCCGACCCGCACCCGGTCCGGGTCGCGATCGACATCGACACCGGCTACCTGGCCCTGGGCGGCAGGTTGCGAGCCGGTGCCAGGCGCTCGCCGGTCCGCAGCCCGGCCGACGCCGCCGCCCTGGCCGCCGCGATCATCACCAGGCCCGGGCTGCGGCTGACCGGGCTGATGGCTTACGAGGCGCAGATCGCCGGCGTCGGCGACAACCCGCCGGGCAGGCCCGCCTACGCCAGGGTCATCCGGCTGATGCAGCGCAGGTCGGCAAGGGAGCTGGCAGTCCGCCGGGCCGCCATCGTCGCGGCTGTCCGCGCCGTGGCGCCGCTCGAGTTCGTCGACGGCGGCGGCACCGGGTCGATCGAGAGCACAGCGGCGGAGGCCGCCGTGACTGAGATCGGGGCAGGCTCAGGGCTGTACCAGCCTGCGCTGTTCGATGCCTACCTCGGCTTCTCTGGGCGTCCGGCTGCCCTGTTCGCGCTGCCGGTGGTACGCCGGCCTGGACCTGGCGTGGTCACCGTGCTCGGCGGCGGCTATCTGGCGTCAGGGCCGGGCAATGCCAGCCGCCTGCCGCAGCCGCAGCTGCCGGCCGGACTGGTACTCGACGCCGATGAGGGCGCCGGCGAGGTGCAGACCCCACTGCTCGGGGCGGCCGCCGACGGCCTGCGGATCGGCGACCGGGTGTGGTTCAGGCACGCCAAGGCAGGTGAACTCTGCGAGCGGTTCAACGAACTGCACCTGATCGACGGCGATGTGCTCGCCGCGACGGTGCCCACCTACCGCGGCGAGGGCAAGGCATTCCTGTGACGATGCTGAAATTCGACCTCGGGTGGATGTCCGAGCTGGGCTGCTAGCCGCGACGTCTCTGGTGAGAGGTACCAGACAGGTGCCAGCGGAGAGGAGAGACCATGAAGTACATGATCTTGCTTTACGGCTCCCAGCAGGATTACGACGCCCTGACCGGGAAGCCGGCAGCCGGCCAGCCAACCTGGTCCGCGGCGGACTTCGCGGCGATGGGGTCGTTCATGGAGACGTTCAGCAAGGAACTGGCCGAATCAGGGGAACTCGTTGACACGCGAGGTCTCAGCGCTCCGGTCCACACCAGGAGAATCCAGCTGCGCAGCGGCGTTCCGGTCGTGACCGACGGACCGTATGCCGAGACCCAGGAGGTCCTGGCCGGCTTCTGGATCGTGGACTGCGAGAGCTTCGACCGGGCGACCGAGATCGCCGCCAGGCTGGCTGCCTGCCCAGGCCCTGAGCATGTCCGCGCCCGCGCCGTGGCGGACGTGCGGCCGATCGCCGAGTCGCGGACCGAGCTTGATACCTGATCGCCCATGCCTGACACCGAAGTCGAGGACCTGCTGCGCCAACTGGCGCCGCAGGTCCTCGGTGCGGTAGTACGGCGCTTCGGGCATTTCGACACCGCCGAGGACGCGACGCAGGAGGCACTGCTCGCTGCGGCGACGCAGTGGCCACAAGAGGGTATTCCGGACAATCCGCGAGGCTGGCTGATCACGGTCGCCTCGCGCAGGCTGACCGACCTGCTGCGCAGCGAGCAGGCTCGGCAACGCCGTGAAGACACCGTCGCCCGGTGGACGCTGCCCGACCAATGGCAGGCACCAGCCGCCGACCGGCCGGCTGCGGAGTCTGACGACACGCTCATCCTGTTGTTCCTCTGCTGTCACCCTGCGCTGTCACCTGCCTCGCAGATCGCGCTCACCCTGCGGGCGGTCGGCGGCCTGACCACGGCTGAAATCGCCCGCGCATTTCTGGTGCCTGAGGCGACCATGACCCGGCGGATCAGCCGGGCTAAGCAGCGCATCAAGGACAGCGGAATCCCATTCGGCCTGCCCGCGGACACCGAGCGGGCGGAGCGGCTCGGCGCTGTTCTGCACGTGCTCTACCTGATCTTCAATGAGGGCTATGCCACCACGTCAGGGCCCAGCCTGCAGCGCGCTGATCTGTCTGCCGATGGGATCCGGCTGGCCCGGATGGTGCACCGGCTGCTGCCCGACGACGGCGAGGTGACCGGACTGCTCGCGCTCATGTTGCTCACCGACGCACGTCGGCTGGCCAGGACTGGGCCAGATGGCACGCTCATTCCGATGGCCGAGCAGGATCGAAGCCGATGGAACTCCGACTACATCGCCGAGGGTGTGGCCCTGATCACCGCTGCCCTTCCTCGCGGGACCACCGGCCCGTACCAGCTCCAGGCGGCGATCGCCGCGATCCACGATGAAGCGCCGACCGCGGCGGCGACGGACTGGCCGCAGATCGTGGCGCTCTACCAGCTGCTGCTGCAGATCTCCGACAATCCGGTGGTGGCGCTGAATCACGCGGTCGCTGTTGCCATGGTCGCGGGCCCGCGGCCCGGGCTGGACCTGCTCGGAAAGCTCGAGGCCGACGAGCGGATCGCCGAGGACCACCGGCTGCATGCGGTCCGCGCGCACCTGCTGGAGCTGGCCGGTGATCGCCTGGCGGCGCGCGACTGCTACCTGGCGGCGGCCCGGCGAACGACAAGCCTGCCGCAACAGCGGTACCTGCACGCCCAAGCCGCCCGGCTGACAGCGTCGGCGTGAGCCATGGAGCTACGCCGGGCGTTCAGGAACGGGCGGCCGGTCATCGCTGGCTGAGCTAGCCGCAGGCGCCGGTGCGGCGCTGATTCGGGCTGACCCGCTGCGGGCAGGTACAGCACGACGGGGGCAACGGGGAACCGGGGAACTGTCCGGACAGCGGACCGCGACTCACACGGGGGCAGGTGCGGCACGGCGTCATGACGAGATCTCGGACTGACTCAGCAGCTGACCTGACGAAGGTCAGCTCGCGGCCGATCAACTCTCCGGTCGAGCTGCTGGATTTCGCGGTCGGGCAGGTGCTGCGGGAGCACGGTACGGTCGACGCGCTGCCGAAGATTCTCGCCCGGCTCACCGCCATCTTCGACTGCCGTGCCGCGATCGCGTTCCAGCAGGACGCCGACCAGAAGCTGATCGTCTTGGCCGCACATCCCCGGCGGGCGGGCAGCGACCGGGCGCTGCGGGCCGAGATCAGCGGGCTATCGGCCGCGCGCGGCGACGTCGGCGCTGAAGGCGCGGTCTCTCAGGCCCCGCTGACCGCCGTCGACCGGCCGGGATCCGGGCGGATGACCGTCCTGCTGGCCTTCTCGCCGCCGGACGCGGGGCACTGTCTGTGCGCTGTCGCGCTGATTGGAGCCGCGGCACAGCTGACGGCGGAGGCCCAGGTCACGACGAGGACACTGGCCACGATCGTGGCCGCACAGATCCGCCATGCCAACGACACCGCGGCGCTGGCCGAACGGCAAGCGCGGACGGAGGCGCTGGTCGAGGGAGCGCCTGACGCGATCGTCGCCGCCAGCGCCGACCTGCGGCTGGTGGCGTTCAACAAGGCGGCGGAGGAGCTCACCGGCTGGCGCCGCGCTGAGGTGCTCGGCAAGGGGCTGGCCGATGTGCTGGTGCCGGAACGGGAACGGCCGACCGTCATGGCGGGCACCAGGTCGTATCTGGAGTCCGGTGACCGGGGCGCGTACACCGGCCGGATGCGCTTGCCGGTGCTGCGCGCCGACGGCACTGAGCGCATGGTCGAGCTGACACCGGTCCCGATGACCATCGAAAGCCAGGTGCACTTCTGCGGCTTTCTGCGGGACTTGAGCGACCTGGAGCTGGCGCACGCGACCGCACGGGAGAGCGAGATGCGCTTCCGGCTGCTGTCGCAGCTGGCTCCGGTCGGCATCATGCAGACGGATCTGAACGGGATCTGCACCTTCGCCAACGTTCGCCTTTGCGAGCTGACCGGACTGAGCCTGACCCAATCGGTCGGTGCCAGCTGGTCGGCTGGCTTTCACCCCGACGACGTCAGCCGCCTGGAACAGGAATGGCATCAGGCAGTCGGGAGAAACGATGAGCTGCGCGCTGACTGCCGGCTGCGGCCGACCGACACAGACGAGGTCTGGGTGCACACCGTGGCCGTGCCGATCCCGGCCGCGGACGGACGGCCGTGCGGGTACCTGTCGGCGGTCACCAACATCTCGGCGCGCAAGCGAGCTGAGGCAGAGCAGCAAAGGCTGCTTAACGCTGAACAAGAAGCCCGGCGTGGTCTCGCCGACCAGACCGCGCGGCTGAACAGCCTGATCGCTGCCGCCATCCCCGGCGCGCTCGTCTCCGACGAGAACGGCCGGATCACCCAGATCAACAGAAGCTTCTGCGACCTGTTCGGCATCAAGGACGCAGCCGACGAGCTGATCGGAACCCCGGCCACCGAGATCGCGCTCCGGATCAAGGGGGTGTTCGCCGACCCCGGTGACTTTGTCCGCCGCACCGGCGCGGCCTTCGCCGCGCGCCAGCCAGTGAGCGGGGAGCAGATCGCGTGCGCGGACGGCCGCACCCTCGAATGCGACTACTGGCCGGTGCTTGTCGACGGTGACTACCGCGGCGATCTCTGGCTGGCCTGGGACATGTCCGAGCGCAAGGCCCTGGAGGAGCAGCGCGAGCGCCTGCTCGCGGCAGAACTTACCGCCCGCGAGGCCGCCGAGCTCGCCCAGGGCAGGCTCACCGAGCAAAACGACAAGCTGCAGCAGCTCGACGAGGCCAAGACGCAGTTCTTCGCCACCATGTCACACGAGCTCCGAACCCCGCTGACCTCCATCATCTCCTTCACAGAGCTGATCTTGGACGACCAGCAGGACCTCACCCAGGACACGGTCGATTCGCTGCTGATCATCCAGCGGAATGCCCAGCGGCTGCTCAGCCTCGTGGGTGACCTGCTGCTGCTCAGCAGGCTGGAGGCCGGCGGCCTTCCGCTCGACCTCGCGCCGGTCTCGGTGCCCGGGCTGGTCGCCGAGGCCGCCCGCTCGGCGTCGGCGACCGCGGCCGAGCGCGGCATCACCGTGGACGTGCGCGCCATGGACGGGCCGCCGGTCGGCGGCGGCGACCAGCGCAGGCTCCAGCAGGTAATGGACAACCTGCTCTCCAATGCGATCAAGTTCTCCGACACCGGTGGCCAGATCAGGGTGCAAGCCAGCCACGACGAGCAGATCTGGCGCATCGACATCGCGGATGACGGCATCGGCATCCCGGCAGACGAACTCGGCCAGCTCTTCAGCCGGTTCGTGCGCGCCTCCAACGCCCGGCTGGCCGGCCTGCCAGGGACCGGCCTCGGGCTGTCTATCGTGAAGGTCATAACCGAACTGCACGGCGGGCGCGTTGAGGTGCGGAGCACCATGGGACATGGCACCACGTTCAGCGTGTACCTACCGGATCACCGTTCGACGACCGATGTGTTAGACAACTGAGGGAAGGCACCGAGGCGCCCGGCTGCCAGCCAGCGGCCGGTAGCTGCAAGGAGGCCCATGGAACCGGCCCGCGCGATGCAGCCGTTGGCGTATTTACTTGCGCCGATTCTGATCTATCAGGGCAACGGCCTGCGGCGCCGGATGCTGCGGCTGCCGCCCGCGGCTGAACCTGCGGGAACGGCAGCCGGTGCCGCGCCGCCCGTCCGGCTCGCGGTTTTCGGCGATTCCACCGCTGCGGGAGTGGGCGCAGAGCGTCACAGCGACGCACTGGCGGGCATGCTCGGCGAGGCGGTCGCGCGGGTTACCGGCCGTGCGGTGTCCTGGCGGGCGGTAGCCCGCAGCGGTGCCACCTCGCGGACGGCGCTGGATCTCGTGTCCAGCTGATCACCAGCGGCTTCTTCGCCGAGGACGGATTCCATCCATCCCGCGAGGGATACCGCGCCTGGGCCGGGGAACTGGTCGGCCCGGTCGTCCAGGCCGTAACGGAACCCTGACCTCACGACGGTCCATTCCCGGCGAAGCCGGCCGATGATGGCAATGCTTGACACATCGTCTCGTCCAGATGAGACTGCGGATCGGCAGGCGGCGAGGCTGGAGGTCAGGCATGGCGTCATACGAAGCCACTATCGGCACGCTGGGCGCGGAGCTCGCGGCAGTGGAACGGACGTTCGCTGGCCTGTCGGCGGACGAGTGGCGGCTGCCGACGAAGCTCGTGCCGGTCGACCCAGACCTGCCCAGGTGGACGGTCTTCGAGCTCGCCGGGCATTTCGACATATCCATCGGCCTGACCCGGATGCTGATCGAGGGCCGTGACGCCAGCCAGCCAGCTCGCGACCGGACCAGCTTCTTCATCAACCCGCGGTCGGAGACCGCGCCTGTGGTCTACGAATACGCCTACCAGATGGTGGCGGGCAAGACGCCAGCCGACATGCCGGGCGTCCTGCACGGCACGTTCTCCGCGACGCTGGCGGAAGCCCGGGCAGTCCCCGCCGACGCGGTCGGACCTGGTTATTTCGCGCCGATGCGGGTCGATGAGTTCGTGGCCAGCCGCGTCGTCGAGGCCGTCGTGCATGGCATCGACCTGACCCAGGCGCTCGGCCGCGACCCGATCGCCTCCCCGGACGGGATCGCGCTGACCGCTGCCATCCTGGACGATCTGCTGGCCCGCCGGACCATCGCCGGCAGGCCCGCAGATCTCTCCGATGACCTGGACTGGATCCTGGCGGCTTCCGGCCGCGCCGAGTCCGGCGACAACAGGCTGCCGCTGATCGGCTGAGCGCGCCTGCAGGCCAGCTCGCCGAGTGGTCACCAGATCCCGCGGCACCATGGGCCGCGCTCAGGGTCTCGTGCATGGACGCCCGGCCGGGTTAGGGCCATGATTGGCTCATGACTGACCACGTGTTCAAGACCGTCATCGAGCCGTTCCGCATCCACTCGATCGAGCCACTGCACATGACGACCGCCGGGTACCGCCGTGCCGCCATCGAGGCGGCGGGCTACAACCTGTTCTCCCTGCATGCTGACGATGTCCTGATCGACCTGCTCACCGACTCGGGCACCGGTGCGATGAGCCGGGACCAGTGGGCAGCCATTCAGCACGGGGACGAGTCGTACGCGGGGTCGCCCTCGTTCTTCATCTTCCGCGACGCCGTCCGCGAGCTGTTCCCGTACAAGCACATCATCCCGACCCATCAGGGCCGCGCCGCCGAGAAGATCCTCTTCGGCACCGTGGGCGGTCCAGGAAAGATCGTCCCGAACAACACCCATTTCGACACCACCCGGGCCAACATCGAGTTCACCGGCGCCGAGGCGGTCGACCTGGTGATCGCGGAGGGACACGACCCGGCACTGCTGCACCCGTTCAAGGGCAATATGGACGTCGCCGGGCTGGATTCCCTGCTCGCCGAGCGCGGCGACGACGTCCCGCTGGTGATGATCACCGTGACGAACAACTCCGGCGGCGGCCAGCCCGTGTCCCTGGCGAACCTGCGGGCTGTGCGCGCGGTCTGCGATAAGCACGGCAAGCAGCTGTTCATGGACGCCTGCCGCTTCGCCGAGAACGCCTGGCTGATCAAGCAGCGCGAGCCCGGGCAGGCCCACCGCGATGTACCCGACATTGTCCGCGACATGGCGGCGTGCTGCGACGGCATGACGATGAGCGCCAAGAAGGACCCGATGGCCAACATCGGCGGCTGGCTGGCGCTGAACGACGACACTATCGCTCAGAATTGCCGCAACCTGCTCATCCTTACCGAGGGGTTCGTCACCTACGGCGGCCTGGCCGGGCGAGACCTGGAGGCGATCGCCCAGGGACTCAGCGAGGTCGTCAGCCACGACTACCTCTACTACCGGGTCCAGTCGACGGCCTACCTCGCCGATGCTCTCGACAAGCTCGGCGTCCCGTGCATCAAGCCAGCCGGCGGCCACGCGGTCTACGTCGATGCCAAGGCCATGCTGCCGCACATCCACCCGCTCCAGTTCCCCGGCCAGTCACTGTCGGTGGCGCTGTACGAGGCAGGCGGCGTGCGGTCGTGCGAGATCGGGTCGGTGATGTTCGGCCGCCAGCCCGACGGCTCAGAGAAGCCGGCGGCCATGGAGCTGGTCCGGCTGGCGATACCGCGGCGCACCTATACCCAGAGCCACATCGACTATGTCATCGAGACCTGCGAGCAGGTCAAGAAGGCGGCCGATGACCTGCCCGGCTACCGGATCGTCCACGAACCGCCCGCGCTCCGGCACTTCTCCGCGACCTTCGCCCCAGTCTGACCAGCGAGCGTGCCCAGGTGCTGACGGTCTTCACCACCTGAGTGCGGGGGGCTACGAGGCTCTGGCCAGGATGAGGGCGTGCCCGGCATTTCCCTCAGGGATGAAGCGGTGCCAGATCGGCGGCATTCCTGCTTGCCGGAACCAGCGCAGGTAGCTGCCGGTGTCCGCGTGATCCCAGAACAGGTCCTGCTGGTCGGCCAGCGGCGGAATCCCGGCGCCGCTGCCTGCACCGTGGCATCCTGCCCGAGCCCCGTTATGCCTTGCGCCGTCCCCAGACCCGGTAGATGGCGACGCCGACGACGGCGAGGACAACGGCCGCGGCGGCCAGCTGCACCTCCGGCCTGGCCAGTTGCTCGGCGGCCCGTTCCCGCATCCGCCGCACGTTGTTCGCGGGGCTGACCCGGTCGGCGAGCGAGTCGATCGTGCGCGCGAGACTCTGCCTGGTGTGCTCGATCTCGGCGACGATCGCATCCGAATCCCGCTTCGCCACCTTGCCATTCACCGCGACCGTGCCGCGCAGCTGCGCTGGGCTGTCCGGATCGGCCATCACACGCATCCCTTCCTGGCCGGAACCCCGGTCGTCCCAGCCTGTCTCCAGTGTCCCAGGCCGGTCCCTGGCATGCACGGTCGGCATGCCAGTTGACCGGAGCCGGTGTGCGGTGGTCTCCCGGCCGACTGCCGGGAGACCACCGCGCGCACCGTTATGAGCGGACTAGCTGTGGTGCGCCACGAACCGGGCGATGTCGATCAGCACCCGGCAGCCCACGATCTGCGCGCGAACGTGGCTGATCCGGACGTCGCCGAACGCGGCGGCCTCAAGTTCGCCCTTGATCAGCCCGGCTAGCCCGTCCCTGGCCACCTCAAGCCGCCTGAGTGCGGAATCGACGCGCAGGTACGTGGCATCGCCGGTACTTGTGCTCTCGACCGCCGCGGTGTCGGCTGTCAGCGTGTAGGCAGCGAACTTGCCGACGCTGGCGTTGAGCTGCTTGTAGCACTCACCCAGGGCGGTGACGCCCGGAGCGCGCAGGGCATGGTTCGGGTGATCGAGGATCTGGGTGATCACCCGCCCGTCGTGCTCGTAGTCGTCGCGCAGGCCGGCCAGGTACAAGATGGTCGGCCTGATGTCGGTCTCGTCGGTCCACGGGCCCTTAAGGTGCGTCTGAGCGACCGTGATCTGCCCGCTGTCCGGGCCGGCCGAGTTCGGGCCCGCGTCGGCGGGCGAGCCGTCCAGGCCGAGATGGCTGACGCCTGGCCCGGCGAAGCCGACCCAGTTGGTGTTGATCTCGGCCGCATAGGCGCCGTGATCCCAGGCAAACCCGGTGTTCGGGCCGACGCAGGGCCCGGTGCAGGTCGTGCCGCCGTTGTAGAGGTAATAGTCAGGCTTGGCGAACATCGCGAACGTCGGCGTCCGTGCCGGGTCCGCGTTCACCATGTGCAAGATCGCCTCTTCGGTCGGATCGACCAGGTAGTTCGCGATCAGCTGCGACGTCGTGCCCGCGTACGGGTTCGCCGCGGTCAGCCCGGCGACGTCATGCTCCAGGGTCCGGACCGTCGTGGTATCCGGGCCCGGGTTGCCTTTGACGTAGAACTCCGGCGCGGTGTCGTTCTCCAGGGTCAGCGGGGTGGTGTCACCCTTCTCGGTGGCCAGCAGGCCGGTGATGTTGCCGTCGAGCTCGCCGAACGATCCGCTGGGGTAGGTGCATGCCACGTCCGGGGTCACCGTGTTCCCGCTGACCTTGGCTCCGTCGCAGCTGGCCGGGGTCGGCTGGATGGCGCGGCCCGCATTGGCGCCCGCCTCGTGGTCGCCTTCGTCCGAGCTGAAGACGAACAGCGTGTTCTTCGAGGTGATCCCGTCCTTGGCCAGCCGCTTGAAGAAGGCCCCGAAGGCCTGGTTGTAGTACTGCGCCTGGGCGACGTAGCACGGATCGCCGCTGCCCAGGGCATCCGGCGCGCTCGCGCAGGCCGACAGGCCGGGGATGAATTCGTTCCCGTGCAGATCGGCGATGTATCCGTTGACCACAGGCACGCCGCTCTCCAGCAGGTCAGCCATGTAGCCCAGGGTCTGCGACGCGTTGATGCCGCCGAAGCCGGGGAAGCCCGGGTGGTTGGTCAGGAAGGCGCCGTCGATCTCATTTCCGTTCAGGTCGACCAGATTGCCGGCTGAATTGGTGACCTGGTAGCCGTGGTGCGTGAGGTTGGCGGTGCCCGCACCTAGCTGCGGCGCGATGTACCTGTGGCCGAAGAGGGCTTCGTAGCCGGTGTAGCCGCCAGGCTCGTTCGGCAGCAAATCAGGCACTTCCGTCGCCGACGGCGAGGTCTGGCCGTACTTCACCGCCTGGGCGTCGGCGCAGAAGGCGCTGCCCTGGGCGCAGTGTACGGCGAGGCCGACGTAGTCAGCCGTCTCCGGGTCCTTGTATTTGTCGGAATCAGCGGCCAGTTGCGCGGCCTCCGGGGAGGTCGGCCCGAACACCTTGGGGATGTCCACCCCGGTGTTCTCAAGCACCTGGTTGACCGTCGAGACGTTACCCACATCGCAGCCTGCCCGGGTGAAGGGCACCCAGGGCGCCGGGGTGATGGTCGTCGGGGACGTGGGAGTGGTGGCCGGCGGGGCCGCGGCGTAGACCATCGACGGGTTCGTGTCATGGCCGGCGTTCGGCGTAAGTGCCGTGTCGAAGACCGGGTCGGTCCAGTAGGCGAACGACCCGGCCGGGTCGGTGGACCCGTCGGTGTTGTAGGCCTGGTAACTGTTGCTGACCGGCATGCCGGCCCGGTCGCCGTAGAGTCCGGTGAATGTGGTCAGCAGGTCGTCGGCGGTGTGCGCGATCATCGGAGTGTGATTGTTGCTCAGCATCGTGCCGTGGTGCTCGATGAAGTGCAGCAGGTTTGGCATCATCTCAAGGTCGGAGGGGACGTTCGGGTTGTCGCGGTAGAAGTGGGTGTTGTCGAAGCCGATCTCGATCACGTGCTTGATGCCGTGCCCGAGCTCGCAGCCGGTTGCCGTATTGTGCGCGGCCGCGCGGGCGGCACCGACCCTGGCCTGCGGCCGCACGGCGGACGCCGAGGCGGGCGCCGCCGCGCCGGCGATGAACAATGCACTCGCGACGGCCGCGCCAGCGGCGGTAGCCCGTCTGGCCCCGCTCAGCCGCCTGCCCCTTTGGTGCTGATCTCGCATCCCGATCCTCCTGTATGTCACGACGTCACGATTCCGGCTGGATCCCAGCCATCCCAGCCGGTGACGCTAGGCGCACGGACCTAACTCCAGGCGACAGCGAGGCGACGAGACGGCCAATCTTCCCCGCTCGCCGTGGCCACTTCCGCCAGCCGCGACCGTTCCCATCCGCCGCAACTCTTGCATTCGCCACGGCGCCCCCATCTTCCCCCTGGCCAAGCCAGCTGACAATGGTCTTTCTCGGTTGTATCCGGATCTTCTGCCGCTCACCCGAACAGGGCTGGTCAGAGCTTCCGGGGGCCCGCTGGTACCGTCGTTGCCGCCCCGGCGGAACCGGCCTGCGCGTGGCTGATCACGCCGCGCCGGGGCATCCGTGACGACCTAGAATCTGGACCATGGCGGTGCAAGCGGTCATCTTTGACTGGGGCGGGACGCTGACCCCCTGGCACACTATCGATCACGTCGAGCTCTGGCGATCGGTCTGCGCTCCGCACTTTCCCGCTGACCCTGACGACCGAGCCATGGCGCTGCATCTGGCCTCAAATGATCTCTGGCGAGCCTCCGAGACCGAGCAGCGCAGCTCAACAATCCACGGGGTCTTCGAACGGGCCGGCATCGAGCCGACCGCTGATCTGCTGGCCAGCTACTTCCAGGCCTGGGAGCCGCACACCTACACCGACCCGGACGCGCACGACCTGCTCAGTTACCTGCGTGCCGGGGACATCAGGACCGGCGTGCTCTCCAACACGATGTGGCCGCGCAGCTGGCACGAGGATGTGTTCCGGCGCGACGGCGTGCTGGACCTGATCGACGGCGCCGTCTACAGCAGCGAGATCGACTGGACCAAGCCGCACCCGGAGGCGTTCCGCTCCGCGATGGCCGCCGTCGGCGTCACCGATCCGCACGCCTGTGTCTTCGTAGGCGACCGGCCTTTCGACGACATTCACGGCGCGAAGAGCCTCGGCATGCGCGCCGTCCTGCTCCCGAACGAGGTGGTACCGCCGTTCGAGGCAGCCAGGCCCGATGCCGTGATCAGCCGGCTCTCCGAGCTGCCAGACCTGATCGAGTCCTGGTAGCCAGCGACCGCGTCACAGTGTGATCACGGGCGGTTCTCCGCCGGATTCAGCGGGGAACCGCTCATGATCACGGGCTACTGGTCGCCGAGTGACTCCTGGGCGGCCCAGCGGAACACCCCGGTGGCCATCGTCGATGTCGCCCCATCTGCCCTCGCCGTGAAGACCTGGTGCCTGACCTGGGCGATGCCGGGGTCTTCCGGGGCGGCCAGCCAGGCCAGCTCGGCTAGGTGCCCGGCCAGCCGCAGCGCCGCGTCGGATGGCACGGTCTGGGTGGCGAGCGTTAGGGCCCGATCGGCCAGCACCCGCGCGCCACCCGCAAGCTCGGCAAGCTCGGCTGCCAGTACCCGCTCCGGAGCCGGCTTCAGGCTGGCCGGATTGCCGTCCCACCAGCCGCCGTACAGCCGCCAGACGGTCCTGACGATGAACTCAGGCTCGTCGTAGACCGGCCGCAGATAGGGCAGGTCCATCAGCTCCGCAGGCGGCGTGACGCCGTGAATCGCGTCGTCCAACCTGCCGCCGCCATTCATGATCGCCAGGGTCTGGTCGACCAGCGAATCCAGCAGATCCGCCGTGTTGGTCAGCGCGCTGGCGATCCGCTCGGCGCCGATCACCGGCAGGCCATGACCTGGCAGCAGGAATTCGGGCTGCAGCGAGACCATGCGGCGCAGAGCGCTAGCCCATTCCCTCGGATACCGCTGTACCTTCTGCGGGTTGCCCGCGTTCGGAGACGCCCAGATGAACAGGTCACCGCAGCACAGCACCTTCCGGTCAGCCAGCCAGGTGACGGTGTGGTCGTCGGTCTCGCCTTTCTCGTGCCGCAGCGCGAAGCTGCGGTCACCGATGCTCAGCTTCATCTCGTCGCGATAGGTGCGATCCGGGTACCGGTACTCGGTCGGCCAGCGCAGGTCCGGCACGCCGAACTGCCGCTGGTTGATCACCTCGTTATAGCCAGCGGTCATGATGTACCGGTCGAAGCGCCGCGGCAGCGCCTCATGCGCGACGACCGTCGGTGCCAGCCAGCCGCGGTCGGCCGATTCCGCCTCCCAGACGCCGACGCCGAAGACGTGATCAATGTGGCCGTGCGAGAACACCGCCGTATTCAGCCGCTGGCCGCTCCACCTCCGCAGCTCGCTATGCACCATGGCGGCCACGAACGAGCTCCCGGTGTCCACCAGCACCAGGCCATCCTCCGTGCTTACCGCTGACACGTTGGCGAATGACGGGATGAAGGCAACGTCGTCGCAGATCTCGGCCAGCCCGCCGAGGTGGCTGATCGGGTGATAGTCCGCGGTGCTGACCTCGCCCCGCCAGAGCCGGTCGGCTAGCTCGAGCACATCACCGGGCATCGATGTCCCCCTCATCGTCGATCCCGCACGCCGCCGCCCCTAACGAGCTGGCGGTACCACGGCCGCGGCACCGCGCGGACCTGCGCGACCGGCCGGGCGGCCCAGAGCCGTAAGTCGCGCAGCCGAGATGGGTCCCGCGCGCTGCGCGGGACCCATCTATTGTCGCTCGCGTCCTGCCTGACCGCTGAGTCAGGCCTTGAGCGCTGCCAGCTCGGCATCGACCATGGCCTCGTGTTCCGCCTCATCCTTGCGGGCGTCGGACGGCTTCCAGCGGCCCCGCAGCAGCGGAATGCTGAACAAGAAGAGGACGATCCCGCCGAAGCAGACCCAGTACCAGTTCTTCCACTGGCTGTACTGGGCCTTGGCTGCGTTGGCCACGGCAAGGCCGTGCGCGGTCATGAACGGGAACACGGCCGGCGGCACCTTCCCCAGCGCGGTCAGCTGGGTGACGAACGGCGCGATCTGCTGCAGCTGCGATTTCACGGCTATGACGCCGATGATGGCAGGCTGATTGGCGCTGATGGTGGTCAGGACGGCGATTCCGGTAGCACCTCCGCCGGCCGCGGCGATGGCCTGTGCCTGCAACGCCGGCGGGATGGTGGCCGGGTTGGTGTACGTTGCCAGCCTGGCGAACAGCGCGGGATTAGCCTGGATCACCGCAAGCTCGGGCGCGAACTTCTGGGCGTTGGCGAGCTGGACCGCGTCCTTCTGCGCCAGCGCGATGATCGGACCATGGGTCTGGGCGAACGCGAGCTGAGCCCCGTACTTCGCTTCATACGCCCCGACGGTGGCCCCGTAGTTGACCAGTGGCGTGACCGCGGTGATCACGTGCGGGATGATCAGGAACGCCACGAAGACCACTACCCGGATGATCCAGCCCCAGATCGCTAGACCGGTCGCGGTCAGCGCCGGGTTGTGGGCCTCCACGGTCTCGGTGAAGCTGGCCATCCACGGGGTGTAGGCCACGCCAAGGCCGAATGACAGCACAGCCAGCATGATCGCCAGCGTGTAGTAGCTGGGATGGTGGCCGGCCTGCATCAGGTAGATCACCGTCATCACCGCGGCGGCTACCCCACCGATCACCATGAACGGCTTGCGTACCCGGAACCGGTCCGAGATCACCCCGATCAGGATCACGGCCAGGACGTTGAAACCCCAGTTCCAGTTGCCAAGCCCGTTGGCGTCCTTGAGCGAGAAGCCGAAGACGGTGGTGAAGTAGATCACGCCGAACCCGACCGCCGTGTAGTAGATCAGCAGCATGATCGACACCGCGATGGCGGAGACCACGACGTCCGGCTTGAGCAGCTGCCGGAACGGCTGGTGCAGCGCCGCCTCGATGTCGAAGCCCTTGGCCCGTAGCTCGATCAGGGCACGGTCGTGCATGGTCACCATCAGCTGGTCACGCAGCTGCGGCGACAGCTCGCGCAGCCCGATCAGAGCGACCACGAATACGACCAGTCCGGCGATGCCGCAGATCCGGTACTCGTGCGTCCAGAACCGCGGGTCATTCACGATGGTAGGGATGGTTGCGCTGCCGACGACCGCGACGATCAAGCTGCCAAGCACCGGGCCGCTGGTCCAGAAGCCCATCGCCGTGGCCCGGCCGACCTGCGGCGAGAAGTCGCGGATCAGCGCCGGGGTGGCCACCAGGCAGATCCCCTCGACCACGCCGACCACGAAGCTCTCGATCGTGAAGACCCACTTGCTCGTCGCCGCGGGCAGTATGAACGCCACGAACACGCCGGTGAAGAGCAGCCCGAACACCACCATGTTGGCCCGGCCCAACCGGTCGGAGATCCCGGCGAACAGCGAACCGAACGCCCCGATCAGGTTCCCGAAGGCAAGGGTCGTCACGAAGAACGTGAAGCTCATGTGCAGGTTTACCAGCAGCAGCGTCGACACGGAGCCGCCGACGTACAGCTCGTAGTACAGGGTGATGGTGGCGAGTACTGTTATCGCCAGGTAGAGAACGCGTGGTCCTGTATCGGGGTACGAGGCGAGCTGGCGCTTCCATAGCCACGACGCTCCGCCGCGAGGTTCAGATACCACTCCTTCTGCGGTCACACTCATGCGGACCTCACCATTGTCAGGGGTGATTCGCCCGGCAGCCCAGGCGCTGAGGCCCAAGATAGCTGCACTATGGGTGCAAGTTCAATAGCTCCATATTGACGGGCATTTGCCTCGGCCAGGCTCGCAGCCTCGGTGGCTAGCGGAACCCGGCCTGAGCAAGCAGCGCGCGGAACGTGGAGCTGAGGAGTTCCCTCGCCTGGAGCGGGCTGAGACCCAGATCGGTACGCAGTGACTCCCAGAATGCCCAGATGCTGATCGCGTGCAGCGAGTCCACCAGCTGACGGCGCTCCCGCTCGGGAAGCTGGGCTAGCTCGGGGGCGAACACCAGCTCGAGCTCGGCTTTGCCGCCCGCGTTCTTCCGCGCCTTGTTGCGCCGCAGCTCGTCGGAGAACGGCTGGTGAAGCCGGGCGGCGCGCCAGGTCGGGGTCATCTCCTCCAGGACGCGGGCTCGCTGGTTGACGAACGATTCGATTCGGAAGGCCAGCGGCTGATCCGGATCGATCTTCGCTACCAGAGACCGCAGGATCTCGTGGTCGCGGCGGACCGCCTCGACGAGCAGTGCCTCTCGGTCCGAGAACTGCTGCCAGACGGTGCGCAGCGACACACCGGCCCGCGCGGCGATCCGGGGGGCTGTCGGGCGCAGATCGCCCTCGGCATGCAGCGCTCGCATCGCGTCTATGATCGCCCGCCGGGTCCGGTGCGAGCGGGCGGCGCGGCCATCGGATGGTTCGACATCGCTGACCAGCCGATCCAGGCCGCTGAGGCGGTCAGTGGCCGGTCCGGTAGCTGGCATCCCGGTAGCTGGCATCGGGGCCAACTCGGCGACCAGCGCAAGCTCCGGACGGCTGTCCTCTGAGCAGCCGGGCCCGGCCTGCCGTGACGCCGTCACGGCGCGACCTGACCCGGACCGGCTTTTGACCCGCACCCAGTCATATTAACGGCGACTTGGGCAACGCCATTACCCGGACGGCCACGGTCTGCGCAGACCAGCGCTTGGATCTCCGTGGCGCCATGTCGATCAGCCTGCTGTGCGGCCGGTGATGTCGGTGGGGCTGGTCTGGACTGATCACACAGACGCTTGATCGTGGGCGTGCTGGCGTAGGGCGGCGAGCATTGCCACCCGCCCAGCGCGCATGAACTCTGGCCACTCGTGGGTGTCGAGGAACTGCTCGTAGAACCCGGTCCCGGCGACCTTCCAGTAGGGCACCGGCTCGACAAGCAGCGTCCGAACCTCACGGCGCAGCCGGGCGAGATGCTCGCGGGCCAGCTCCGCGTGCTGGCAGGTGCGCACCTGCGAGGCCGCCGAGACGATGCTGAGCGGCCGGGCGTCCCAGCCGGTAACGTCCTCGCCCTGGAACTCATGCGGGTAGAAGCCGTTGACCGCCACGGCGATGTCGACGGCGGGCTCAATGTCGAGCACTGGTCGGACCGGGAAGATGTCGACGATCCCGCCATCGCACCAGGACAGTCCGTCGCGTACGACCGGCTGGATGAACAGCGGCATCGAGACCGCCATCCGGATCGCGTGCGCCACCGGCATGTCCGGATAGGTGCGCGGGCCGACGAAATCGAGGCGATTGTGCTCGACATTCCAGATCGGTGCATACGTCGGTGTCCGAAGCTGCGCAAGCGTCAGGTCGCCGAGGTGGCCGCGATAGAACGCCTCGAGCTTGTCGCCGCGCAGAATCCCGCTCCAACCGCGCGCCAGGGTCGGGATCAGCGTGGCGATCTCACGCCACCCGATATCGATGTAGTCGCCGGACCGCACCGAGGCGGTGAGCTCGGCGACCTCGTCCGGCGACATCCCGGCGCCGAGCGGGAACCCGAACAGCGCCGAGCCGGAGCACACCGAGTAGACCGCCACCTCGGTGCCACTGTCCTCGAGCGCCTTCGCCACGCCGACGAGCGACGCGAGAGCCCCGCTGCCACCGGTGGCCACGACACCGATGCGGCCCGCAAGCGGCGGGGGTGCAGCGCCGCGCAACGGCCCGAAGACGCGCCCCGGCTCAGGTCGGCGATCGAAGGGCAGCGGCAGCATCCCCCGTCGAACCGTGTCGAGGAACGTCGCATCCTTGCGGATGGCCGTCGCCACGTCGCGGGCACGGACGATGACATTGAAGTACTGGCGCATGCGGAAGATGTCCAGCGCAGCGTCCAGAGCGCTCTGGCTGCGCCGACCGTCGGTGGTGGCCATGGCGATCGCCTCCACCACCATCGTGTGCCGCTACCGCGCCGTCCGACCAGAGGCGAAGGTCTCGTTCAACCGGACAGCGACTCGCCCCGGCCGACGACTGCCCACGTGGATGATCCGGGCCAGGCGGGCCGACGCGAGCGGGCTGGGTTCGCCGCCTGCTTTCAGTATATGCATTCCATGCGAATTTAACTCGGGAAATCCGCCTGGCTGGCGCTTGATATATGTCACACTTCCGGCTCGTGGTTACTGCATCAAATCCTGATACCTCTTCTTTTCCTGCCCTTAAGCGAGGGTAACTGGTCAGGTCCTTTGGCCTGGCGGCCTGCGCTCAAACCCAGCGGCGCCGGACCAGGATGCTGAGGCTGCTGGTTACTTCGCCTGGCAGGCGGTGCCCCAGGCGCTGATCAGCATCGGGTGAGCGAAAACGGCTGCGGAGGTCGCAAGCTCGCCGGACAGGCGTTGCTGGAGAGTGTCCGCGCCGACCTGCGCCGCGGTTGCTACGCCTGTGCGCTCGATCAGAGGCAGGACGGTCCTGACAATCCCGGCGAGGATCGCGGCACCATCTGGATCCTGCGGGCCGAAGTGTGGCTGCACGCCGATCATCCCCGACGGCTGCAGGCCCGCGGCCTGCAGCACCGCCCACAGGCGCGGCCCGAGCGCGGGGTCGATGCCGGCCCGGGTGAACGCTTCGCGAAGCCATGACAACGCCTGGCCCACGAGCGGCGTCGAAGGCAGCGAGCGGGCGCTGTGCAGATCGAACTCGATCGGCGCAACCACGCCGCCGGGGCGCAACAAGGCAGCCTGCGTCCGCAGCACCGCTGCGGGATCGGGCACGTACATCAGAACCAGCCGCCCGATGATCGCGTCGAACGGCCCGCCGGGTGCTCTGTCATGGATATCACCGGCAACGAACCGGACGTTGGGCAGGCCACGCGCCGCTGCCCGCGCGGCCGCCTTCGCGACGGCATCCGGCGACCGATCGATCCCAACGACGTCGCCGGCCGGCCCGGCCAGCTCGGCGGCGACGAACGCCACATCCCCCGCTCCTGAACCCAGGTCGAGCACCCGCATATCCGGCCGGACGCCCGCTGCCCGGAGAATCGTGCGCGTCGCGGGCGCGAGCACCCTGCCCTGCAGGTCCAGCCGCTCGAGCTCTGCGGCGTCGCTGCCAAGCTGATAGCCGGTTTCTGCGCTGCCCATCACATCGCCTCCCGCTCCGCCCGCCTGTCAGTATCGCAGCGCTTTATGGAGAGGTGACCGTCCGGATTTGATCCGGCACGCCGATGGCGCCGGTACGTGCGCTAGGTGATCTTGAGCCGTAGTGTCCCGGTGTGCCCGTTGATCAAGGCCTGCCCTCATGCGAGGTGCTCGCGGCCCTGGTGGTGTCGCTGCCCTCCAAGCCACCATCCGGCGAAGGGCTGGGCAAGCCGCCGCCCCGGCCGCGGTCTTTGCGGAAGAAGTCCGGGCGCAAGCCGGGCGGGCAGGACGGGCATGAGGGCAGGACGCTGGCCCAGGTGGCACGGCCAGACTGATGATGGGCGGCGGCGCGCAGATGATCAACTGGCCAGAAGGGTTCTGCACCGAACTGGTCAGCCGTGGCGTGCAGGTGATCCGGTTCGACAACCGCGACGCCGGCCGGTCGCCGCACTTCCCCGATACGCAGGTACCCGATCTGCAGGCGGCACTGGCCGGTGACTTCTCGTCGGTGTCCTACACCCTGTCGGATATGGCGGCCGACACCGTCGGCCTGCTCGACGTGCTCGGGTTCGACAGTGCCCACATCGTCGGCGCCTCGCTGGGCGGGATGATCGCCCAGATGATCGCGATCGAGTATCCCGGCCGGGTCCGGTCGCTGACGTCGATGATGTCCACAACTGGTGACCGCGGTGTGGGCCAGCCCAACCTCACCGCGATAAGCGGGCTGGGGGCGCAGCCGGAGGACCGTCAGGGTTTCATCGACTGGCAGGTCCGCGCCTTCCGGGTGATCGGGTCCCCAGGATTCGAGTGCGACGAGGCCGGGGTCGCCGACCGGGCCGGACGCTGCTACGACCGGGACCACGACCGCGTTGGCATGGCGCGCCAGTCCGTCGCCGCTCTGGCCTCAGGAGATCGCACGGCGCGGCTGCGGTCGCTGCGAGTGCCCAGCCTGGTGCTGCACGGCGCCGATGACCTCATGTGCGATGTCAGCGGTGGGCGGGCCACCGCAGAGGCCATCCCCGGCGCGAAACTGGTGATCATCGACGGCATGGGCCATAGCCTGCCCCGGCAGCTCTGGTCCGAGATGGCCACCCACATCGCCGACCTCGTCGACCGCGCCGAAGCGATCGCGACGACCACCTGACCAGACGGCATGCCTCGCAGCTGATCCGGCCGGCCAACCTAGCGGCTGGTATGTCGGCGGACCGCGGTTGCGCGTCGGGGGGTTGAGGCTAGCGCCCACAGCCGCATTAAGGCAACGTGATCGTCATTGGGGCCTGTCTTAGTGTCCCTCGCTGACTCCATGGCCGCGCAGGAGTTCCGCGACGTCTGGGCTGGGTGGTTTGGGGTCATCGGGCGATAGCGAGATTTCCTCGGTGGAGGCGCCCGCCTCGATGGGGGTGCGGACGGTGCCGATCCAGTCGGGATCAGGGTTGTGCCCGAGCCGTAGGCCGCTGCCGACCACTGCCCAGTCCAGCGGCGTGCACGATCATGCCGCGCTCGGCATCGGTCAGCCGGTCGGGCAGCCCGGGGTGGCGCGACAGCAGCCACTGCGCGTCGGTGCGGTCGTCGCGCAGGCAGGCGGACAGGAAGCGGTCGGCAATGGTGGCGTCTTCGCGGGCGCCGTAGCGGCGGAGCACCGCGGCCAGATCAGTTCTGCCCTGGCTGATCGCCAGCTGGTGCGGCGACCGCCCGTCCGGGCCGGGAGCATCCGGGTGGGCGCCATGTGCCAGCAGCAATTCCACCAGCCCGGCGGGGATGCCCCCCGTGATCGCCGCATACAGCGCGGGCCATGGCAGTTCGCCCTCGTCGCGCGGCAGCGGCCGGTTCGGGTCGGCGCCAGCCTCCAGCAGCAGCCGCACTCCCTCGATGTCGCCCATGCTGACCGGGGCCGCCAGCGCGGTGCTGTCGGCCATGTTGCTGCTGTGATCCAGTCGCGGATGCTGGCCTCGCAGAACGCATCCGCCTTCTGCGCCAGGTGCATGACGACTCCTTCGTCGGCCTGCGGTCCGCTGGCCAGACCTCAAGGAGATCGCCACGATTTGCATCAACACATCAGAGGTGGACTGCGTCCTGCCCGCGGACCCGCTGCTAATAGTTATGGCACACCTTGGCCACCTGCCACCAGCCTTGGCCATTATTGCTATTCCCCCATAGAATGGCACAGTATCCTCCGTGGCCGGCCCACGTGCCCATCAGGATTTTCTTGGGATTTCCGCACCAGTTTCTATAGTCAGGCGTGTTGAAATACCCGCCCGGATAGGTCTCCTCTTCGTGCGCTTTCCAAAGGCAATAGCCACGGCCAGCGTTATTGACGCCTTCCGCGTTGACTGAGCCGTTTTGGTAGTAAATGCAGCTTCCGACCGGCGTTCCATTGTAATACTGACAATACGTCGTTACGGCCCAGGCATTGGGCGGCGCGACGCTGCCTGGACCACAGGTCCTTGTCGTAGTGGTAGCAGTACTGCTGGCTCGTGTAAATGGTGCCGCCGGGCGTGGCGCAGAGCCAGCGCCGGTGTCAGAGCCCGGCGCGATACTAAAGATCAGGTCACCGCCAGAATTCTGTCGCTATCAGACCGGCAGTTCTGTCGGTGACCCAACGTGGGGCCGGTGGGATTCGAACCCACACTGTCAAGTTCCTAAAACTTGTGCCTCCTGCCGTTGGGCTACGACCCCTGCTGCCAGTCATCGGTCTGGCCAACGCCCGCCTGCGAGTGACCGTTCAGACCACGAGCGACACACTCAGAACGTATTAGATGCCGAGATCCTTCCTCAGCCGCGCGACGTGCCCAGTCGCCTTGACCGCATAGTACGCGCGCTCGATCTTGCCGTCGGGGCCTACTGCGAAGGTGGATCTGATCACCCCGACAGACTTCTTCCCGTAGAGCATCTTCTCGCCGTACGCACCGTACGCCTGAAGGACGCTCCGGTCGGGGTCGGACAGCAGCGGAAACGTCAGCCTCTCCTGATCGCGGAACTTCGCGAGTTTCGCCGGGCTGTCCGGCGAGATGCCGAGCACTGCGAAACCAGCGTCGCTGAGGTCGGCATTGCTGTCCCTGAAGTCGCAAGCCTGCTTGGTACAGCCAGGTGTCATCGCTGCCGGGTAGAAGTAGATGATCACCCGCTGACCGCGCAGCGATGCCAGGCTGACCTGGTTTCCGTCCGCGTCGGGCAACGTGAACTCCGGCGCCGCATCACCGGGCTCCAGCCGAATGTCAGCCACCAGGCCACCGTCCTTTCCGATCGCCCCACCGTATCGTGGTCCGCTCGGCTCGGCTGGCAGTCGGCTGGCGAGATCGCCCCACTAACCGGAGTCCGGAATCGTCAGGTCGCACGCCGCTGAT
>Ga0116224_10000413_pt1 | contig 34073 bp, 29 predicted proteins | sample Sb_taG_9_FD_89699 | JGI IMG/M metagenome (GOLD analysis project Ga0116224, IMG submission 89699) | Peat soil microbial communities from Weissenstadt, Germany - Sb_50d_b_LC metaG | ecosystem: Environmental > Terrestrial > Soil > Wetlands > Peat | place: Germany: Weissenstadt | collected 2010-09-21 | reverse complement strand
TCGCCCGACGATAAGGCGAAGCACGTCACGCGCAAGATCACCGATTACCTCAACAACGGGGTCGATCTCGTCTGGCTGATCGACCCGGAGGACCGCACCGTCACCGTCTACCGGCGCGAGCGCGGACAGTACCTCCGCAAGGTGGACGAGGAACTGACCGGCGACGACATTCTGCCCGACTTCCGCTGCAAGGTCGCGGATTTCTTCTGCCTCCCGGAAGAGATGCCTCAGCCCGGATAGCCGTGAGCGGGTGCTGCTGCAACCGACGGCGTTGGTGCGAGCGTCACGGCGAGGGTTGGCGGGCGCGAAGCCGTTCGGCGAGCCAGGCGGCGTCCTCCGCGCCGAGCGGCGGTGTCAGCGGCCTGGAATAGTTGATGCGAAGAGAATAGCGCGAGCGCTCGTAGACGGCCTCGACCATTGGCTGGAGCGCCAGCCGGATGTCGGGGTCCGAATCGGCGAGCGGCACCGGCACCTCGGGCAGCGGCCGCCGATAGTCGGCCCGCAGGACCGTACAAGTCGGGGCGAGTCGCTTGCGGCAGTAGAGAACGTAGTAGGGGCTTTCCGGCCACGGATCGAGCATGGGCATGCGCTGCCCGCCGCGCAGCAGGTCGATCTCGACGAAGCTGGCCGACCCCAGGAGCAGCCCGTTTCGCTTCCGCAGGTACACGTCCCAGCCCTCCGTCCCGCGCCGCTTGTTCGCCGGCGACAAAACCTCCAGGCACGTCACGAGGCGGACTTCCGGGTCGGCTTCGTAGATCTCGATGAAGTTCTCGCGGAAGTGCTCGTCAATGAACGGCCGCATCGTCACCGCTTCGGCCATTTCGGGCTCCGCGACGGCCGTGCTTTCCGCCTTCGCCTCGCCGGATTCCCGCGGTGAAGGGGTCGCTACCTCGACATCCGGGAAGAAGCGCTTGCGGTCTTTCCCGTCTTCATCGGCGAGAACGATGGAGGAACGCTCGCCGGTCTGCACAAAATAGCGACTCGGCGCCGAAGCGGTGAGCGCACGTTTGATCTCGTTAATGAGGTCGTCGTGAAAATCGGCCCACAGACCGCACTCCTCGATGTAGGGGTCCAGGCCAGGGAACGGGGACTTCATCGGCGGCTCCTCCGCGCGGTTGGGGCGAACCTGCCCAGAGATTACCGCGCGTCCCGGAACGCCGCCAGCGCAGTTCTGAGGGCATGGGTGCTCCCGTAGGGCGGAGGCCGGCGGTAGCCGGACGTCATTTCCGCGGCGCGCCGGCTTCCTCTACCAGCCGCGTGACCGCGTCTTCGAGGAACTGTGCGGCCAACTGCATCGGGCTGACCTTGCGCTCCGACGTGCTGGCCAGTTCCGCCAGCCGTTCCAGCGCCTGCTGCGTGTCCTCACTCATCGGCACCTTCGGGTGATGGACCCAGGTCGTGTCGGTGGGTCGTTCCGGTCTCTGCCCCTGACCCGGCTGGAGCCGGGCCTGCAAGGCCGCGATAATACCCGCCAGGCGGGCCATGCCAAACGCCCCCCCGCCCACGTCCGGCACCCGGCAAACGACCTTGGCGCCCAGCCGCCGGGTAATGTCCTCGATGTTCCTAGGTCGGCGGCGTCTTCCGACATCGGCACACCCCCAACGGGGGAACGGATCGGATACGCGGACATACAGGGGAGGCGTTCCGGCTGGCAAGCAGAAAATGGCAACCCGGGCGAGGCAGGTCAGTCGCGAGCCCTTCGTCTAGCGTGGCCGCTCCCCATCGGGTACACTGCCGGATCGATTCGGGATGCGAGGAGGAACCGATGACCACAGCGACGACGGCGCCCACGACGCAACGGATGACCGCAGAGGAGTTCTGTGACTGGGTCCACCTTCCGGAGAACGCCAACAAGTGGTTCGAGTTGGTCCGAGGGGAGGTGATCGAATTGCCGCCGCCGATGAAGCCGCATGGCTACGTCTGCGCGAACGTGGCTCGGATTGTGGGCAACTACACGTTCCAGCGTCGCAAGGGATACGTGCTCAGCAATGATTCGGGCGTGATCCTGGAGCGCGACCCCGACACGGTGCGCGGGCCGGACGTTGCTCTCTATGAGGACGCGAGCAAGTTTACGGACCTGCACCCAAAATATGGCGAGGTGCCGCCACGACTCGCAGTGGAAGTCCTGTCTCCGAATGACAAGGCGAAACACGTAACGCGCAAGATCATGGATTACCTCAAGAACGGCGTCGATCTCGTCTGGCTGATCGACCCCGAGGCGCGAACCGTGAACGTCTACTCTCGTGACCGGGCTCCGTTCCTTGTCGGGCAGGCCGACGAACTGAGCGGTGAGAACGTACTGCCGAACTTCCGGTGCAAGGTCGCAGACTTCTTCTACCCGCCCGAGGAGATGCCTCAGCCCGGACAGCCGTGAGCCGCTTGCGGCTTCGCAGGGACTGCGAAGCCGCAAGCGGCAGTGCTCCTTACGCGACCTCTTCCGCCTCCATGGTCTCGCGGAGGGCGCCGAGCGCCTCGCGCTCGATCTGACGGACGCGCTCGCGCGTCAGGCCGAGGCGCTCGCCAATCTCCTTGAGCGTCTTCGGCTCGCCACCGTCGAGGCCGAAGCGCAAGCGCAGCACCGTCGCCTCGCGCTCGCCCATGCCGTCGAGCAGCGCCAGGACCTGGCGCACGTCGTCGGTCTCGATGATGGTGGCGTCCGGCGTCTTGACGCGCACGTCCATGACGGTCGCGTCGATGGTCTGCCCCTCTTCCGTGGTGTCGGCCTGCGGGGCGGCGTTGTAAATGCGGATCGCTTTCTTGATGAGGTTCAACTTGCGGCGCGGCAGGTTCATGTGGGCCGCGACCTCTTCCTGAGTCGGCGGCCGGCCGAGCTTTTCCTGTAACTCCGCGGTCGCCCGGCGCCACTCGGTCAGGAGCTGAGCCATGTAAGCCGGGATGCGGATGGTCTTGCCCGTGTTGATCAGGGCGCGCTTGATTGACTGCTTGATCCAGTAGCCGGCGTAGGTGCTGAAGCGTGTGTTCATCGACGGGTCGAAGCCCTCGACGGCCCGCAACAGTCCCAGGTTCCCCTCCTCGATCAGGTCGGGCAGGTCCAGACCCTTGCCGACGTAGTTACGGGCGATGTTAACGACCAGCCTCAGGTTGGCCCGGACCATGCCGTCGCGGGCGGCGTTGTCGCCGTCCCAGATGCGACGGGCCAATTCCTTCTCCTGGGCCGCGGTCAGCAGAGGCGTCTCGTTGATCTCGCGCAGGTAGGTCTCCAGCGGCGACTGGGGCGACGAACGCCGGGAGCGAAACACGTGCATGGGGAACCTCCTGTACCGGTGCGAGAAGCGACAGCGGCCGAGTCCGTCATACCCTAGTGCGCGTTTGCCCGGGACGCCAGCCAGTTTTTGAAAAAGTCAAGGGCGCGAAACGATTTGCCGATTGGCAAGCGAATGCTTGCGTCGGGCGCGAACTGCGAGTATCCTCAAGATTCAACTGCCGTCCGCAAAATCGTCCCCAACGCGAGGATCCCCGATGCGCCGCACACTCTCCGCCGTGGCCGCGACCCTGCTCGCCGCCTTCCTCCTGCCCGGGACGGCTCGCCCCGCCGACGACGACCCGAAATTCGGTGAGTTCTCCGCTTCCTATCTGATGGGCATCCTCAAGACCGACAAGGTGGCGAAGAAGCGCCGCGCTGCCCTCAGCGGCTTGGAGCAGATCGGCCTGAGGTCGTCCAAGGGGATCCTCACCATCATCGGCGCCCTCAAGGATGACGAAGACGTCGAGGTGCGCCAGGCCGCCGCGCAGGCCCTGGGCCGGCTGGCCCAGAAGGCGGAGGAGACCCGGGAGCCGAAAGAGGAGCGGCCGAGGAATGTCGAGGTGCGAGACGGTTGCCTCGAAGCCCTGCGCGGGTCGCTGCAGAAAGACAAGGATCCCAAGGACCCGGAAAAGGACAAAAAGCGCGCCCGGGTCCGTGAGGCGTGCGCCACCGCGCTGGGCCGCGTCGGCAGCGAGTTGCTCATCATCAAGAAGGATGCGGACCGCGAGAAATCGCTGATCGCCCAGTTCACGACTTCGGTGCCGGCGCTGACCGAAGCCCTCAAGGATGCCGACCCGGGGGTGCGCGCCGCTGCCGCCGAGAGCCTGGGCCGGCTGAGCGAGTACGCCCGCGAGGCGGTGCCGGCGCTGGTCGAGACGTTCAAGGACAAGAAGGCCGACCGCTTCGTGCGCGGCTACGCCGCCTTCGCCATCGGCCGGATCGGCGGCGCCTCGGCCAAGGAGGCCGTGCCCACGCTGGCCGAGGCGGTGACCGACAAGGACACCCCGGCCGACTTGCGCCGCTCGGCGGCGACGGCCCTCGGCGCACTCAAGGACGACGGCGCCGGCGGAGCCGCCGCCCTGGGGAAGGCGCTCCAGGACGCCAACGTGGACGTGCGCCGGGCCGCCGCCACCTCCCTCGGACAGATCGGCGCCGACGCCCGCGCCGCCCTCTCCGCCCTGAAAGACGCCGTCAAGGACCAGGACAAGTTCGTCCGCGCCCAGGCGCTGCACGTCCTGGGCACGATGACGCAGGACGCGGACGACGTGGTGGGGATCCTGATCAACGCCACCCAGGACCAGGTCCTCGAAGTGCGCCTGGCCGCCATCGAGGCGATCGGCAACCTGGGGCCGGCCGCCAGCGTCGCGAACGGCACTCTCACGAAGTTGAAGACCGACGCCCAGGCCGCCGTCCGCGAGGCCGCCACCGAAGCGCTCAAGAAGCTCGCGAAGACCGAGAAGAACTGACGGAGCGGGCGTCCCGCTCGCCTTCGGCCCCGGCGCAAATTCTGATGCCGGACAATAACTTCACGATTCGTCGTCAACAGATTTGACATGGAGTGCGAATCTGTCCTAGAGTTTCGCGTCTCGCCAAAACCGGCCGGCGCCTTTGTGGCCCGACCAAACTCCCCTTGCGGGTGTCCGTCGAATGCCACGCGAAACGGCCCTCCGACCCGCGCCCGCAGACGATCCCAGCCGGTCGCCCCTGGGGTGGGCCGTGCGTTGCCTGAGCGCCCCCGACACGGCGTTGCTGCCGCTGAGCACGCTGCTGGCGGAGTTGGCGAGTGCCTTCGGGGCCGCCGCGGCGGGGATGGCGCAACTCCCCAGCGGCGAGCCGATCGCCTCCTCCGCTGCGGGGAATGCACTGGCCGAGTCTCTGCCCTGGCGGGATCGGCCGGAATTGGTGCGTGAGGTGACGTTGTCGCCGTCCGCCCTGAGGGTGCGCGACGACGGCGTGTGTTGGCTGCTGGCGGCCGTCGATGGCGACGAGCGGGCGAGTTGGCTCCTGTGGTTGCGAGCGCCGGCGACTCGCGAGTGGTCGCCGTTGGAGGCGGCGGCCCTGGCGCTGACAGGCCAGGCCCTGGGCCGGCACCTCCGCCGACCCGAGGGCGCCCCTCGCTGGGCGCGTCCGCTCCTCCTGCGACGCCGACTACAGCGCTTCGACGAAGCCGCGGCCGCCGCCCGTCGCATCGCCCACGACTACGGCAACGTCCTGACCGGCATCCTTGGCTTCAGCGAACTGGCGCTGAGCCAGTTGCCGCGGGGCAGTTCCTTCGCCTCGTACCTGAACGAAATTTACCGCTCGGTGCGGGTGGGCGAGCGCCTGACGAATATGCTGCGCCTGTTCGCGCCCCGCCAGTGGCCGAAGACCGCACCGGCCCGGCTCGGGGCCGTGGTTCCCGAGGAGGTGCGGCGGCTGCGCGGCCAGTTTCCGGGCGCCCCCCTCGACGTGGCCCTTCCCCGCGACTTGCCAGCGGTGAACATCGATGCCGAGCCGCTGCGCCACGTCCTGGGGCAGCTCCTCGATAACGCCGCCGAGGCCGTCGCTTCCGGGGGGCAGGTCCGGCTGTCGGCCCGGCCGGTGTCGCTGAGCGCCGAGCAGTGCCTGGACCTGTTCGGGACCATCGAGCCGGGGCCCCACGTCGAGGTCGCGGTGGAGGACAGCGGCTGCGGACTCTCGGCCGACGCCCGGCAACGGCTGCTCGTGGAACCGTTCTTCACCACGAAGACGCGCCATCGCGGCTACGGCTTGTGCGTGGTTTACGGCATCCTGTCCGCGCACCGCGGCGCCCTCGTGGTCGAGCCGTCGGCCGGTGGCGGGACGAGTGCCCGCGCCTACCTCCCGGTCGCGCCGGCCGCCCCCCCGGCCTCACCACCCAGAGCAGCCCCGGGGGGCTCGACGGAGCGGGTGCTGGTCGTGGACGACGACCCAATGATCCTGCAACTGGTCCAGACCACACTGCAACGGGCCGGCTACCAGGTGGAGACGGTAACGAGCGCCGCCGACGCCGTGCGCTCCTTCACACGGGCCGCCGAGCCGTTCGGACTGGTGCTGTCCGACGTGGTCATGCCGCAGGTCAACGGCTACGACCTGGCTCGCCAGCTCCGCACGCACGATGCCGGCGTCCAGGTGCTGTTCATGAGCGGCCAGGCCCTGCCGGACCCGGCCCGGCCGCTGTCGGGGAATGGGTCCGACTTGCTGGCGAAGCCATTCGGGCCCGAAGGATTACTTCGGGCCGTGCGCTCCGCCCTCGAGCGCGGCTCGCGCCGCGCGCCGGCCGTCACGGGAACGGGGACGAAGGGGTCCGATCACACACAAGGTCAGACGAGATAAAGGAGAATTACGGTGTTGAGCCTTCGCACCAAGACGAATGGGACCAACGGGGAGAGCAAGCCGGGGCCGGCCGCCGACATCGGGGCCGCGCCGCGCGAGTGGACCCAGGAACGCAACAGCCTGTACTGCTCGGGTGAGGTCCGCATCCTGGTGATGGACGATGACGACGCGGTCTGCCGCGTCATCCAGGCCGCCCTGACGCCGCAGGGCTTTGTCATCGACGCCATCTCCGACCCCGCGGCCATCGAGACGCAGCTGAAGACGCGCTCCTATCACGCCATCATCCTCGATTACGTGATCCCCGGGCTGGCGTCCGAACAGATCCTCGAGTGGATCCGCGAGCACCAGGCCGACGCGAGTATCATCGTGGTGACCGCCTACCCGTCGATCGACAGTGCCCTGAACTGCCTGCGGGCGCGCACCTACGACTACCTCACCAAGCCATTCCAGATCGCCCACCTGCAGCGGATCGTGTCGCGCTGCCTGGAGAGCAAGGGACTGTTGCGCCTGTCGGAGCAGGCCCTGCGCGAGTCGCTGGGCAACGCCATCCGCGAGCGCCGCAAGGGCCTCGGCCTGACGCTGGCCCAGATGGCGCAGCGGACCAACGTGTCGCTGGGCTACCTGTCGCAGATCGAACTGGGCAAGAACTCGGCGTCGATCGAGACGCTGTACCGCATCTCGCTCGGCCTGGGAGTCAAGATGGCCGAACTGTTCCAGACCGTGCAACCGAACCTGTAGCAACGCGAGTGGCCAGGTGCAAAGAAAACGCCCGCGGGCCCTGGGGTCCGCGGGCGGGGTGAAAGAACTCCCGATGATCGAGCCACTCCTGTGCGCAACGCCTTACGGCGTCGCTGCGTTTGGCACGCTCTGGGAGCCTCTCCTTGTCAGGGGGAGAGTGGCGGCGGCCACGCAACTATCGACGCTGGCCCCGCCGGCTTTATTCATCCCCTGAGCTGGGCCTGCGCTGGAGAGATCCCCTCACCCCACGCTAGCGACTGCCCACCGCCTGTTTGAGGCGGGAGCCGATCAGGGTCGCCATCGACCGTTCATCGGGAAACTCGCCCGTTTTCAGCTTGGAGTAGAGCAACTCTCCGTCGGCCTTCAGCTCGAAACAGCCCCCGCTGGCGGGGATGAGCCTCATTTCGTCGATCTGCTGCTTGTAGGTTGACAGCAGCTTGGCCGTCAGACTGACGGCCTGGGGTTCGTAATTTCACATCGCACAGTATCGCAGTTCCAGTTTCATGACCTTCCTCCTTCCTCGTTGACCAGCCCCGGCGCTGCCACGTCGAAGCCGGGGGGGATAATGTTATGGTAGGTGCCTCAATTGCTTCGATCAAGGTGCGCGGTCCCCCGCATGAATTCCTCCTACCCGCCGACTATCATCGTCCGCCACCCCAGGGAGAACCCGCGCAAGTGTTCCATCCTGCCCCTGCGCGGCCGCTCGGACCTGGTCTTTCTGACCTACCCGGTCAAGGAGCCGCCCCCCCTGGACGGGTACGTGCGGCTGGCCGCCGACGGGCCGGAGCTGGCGGCTGCCGACGTTGCGAAGGGGATCCTCCTGCTCGACGGGAGCTGGCGCTGGGCCGACTCGATGACCCGGACGTTCCTGGATGTGCCGGCCCGCTCGCTGCACGGCTGGAAGACGGCCTACCCGCGCGTCTCGAAGCTGGGCACCGACCCGGACAACGGGCTGGCGTCGGTCGAGGCGCTGTTCGTGGCTTACCACCTCCTTGGCCGGCCGACGAACGGACTGCTCGATCACTACCGATGGGCGGAGGAGTTCCTGCGCCTCAATTCACTCCCCTCGCCCCGGAGTACCGGGGCGAGGGGTCGGGGGTGAGGGGAAGATTGTCCTTTTGCCTTTTGCCTTTTGCCTTCTGTATTTTGCATTTTTCAGTCACCTCGAAGAAGGCACAATACAGAAGGCAAAAGGCAAAAGGCAAAAGGAGAAGACCAAAACCCCCGACCCCTCGCCCGGGAGTACCGGGGCGAGGGGGGAAGAGCCGCTTGCGGTGAGACACGGCCCCGCCTATACTCCGATGTCGCGCCCGCAACCCCGGAGGCCCCGCCATGCGCCGCACCCTCGTCCTTCTCCTCCTTGTCCTTGGCACCCCCATGACCCGCGCCGCCGACTTCCCCGCACCCGAGAAACTGCCGTCCCAGGCCGACTTTCCCGACCCGCTCGTGATGTTCGACGGCACGAAAGTTACCACGAAGGAGCAGTGGCAGACGAAGCGCCGCCCCGAGTTGAAGAAGTTGTTCGAGCACTACATGTACGGCGTGTCGCCAAGGGATGCGCTCAAGGTGGAGTCGATGGTGCTCCACGAGGACAAGAAGGCGTTCGGCGGCAAGGCCACGCTGAAGGAGATCGCCCTGGCCCTCCGACCGGGCGAGGCGCCGCCGATCCACCTGCTGCTCGTGGTCCCCAACGAGCGCAAGGGGCCGGCACCGGTGTTCGTCGGCATGAACTTCTGCGGCAACCACGCCCTCGTCGATGACCCGAAGGTTCTCATCCCGACGTGGTGGATGTACCCCAGCCATGCCGGCGTGAAGGACAGCCGCGCGACCGAGGAAGGGCGCGGCAAGGAGAAGGACGTCTGGGCGCTGGAGCAGTCCATCGAGCGCGGCTACGCGGTGGCGACGTTCTACAACGGCGACATCGACCCCGACCAGAAGAAGAAGCGCGAAGGCGTCCGGCCGTTGCTGGAGGTGACCCGGGTGGACGGTGCCCAGGGCCGGGCGACGGCGACGATTATGGCCTGGGCCTGGGGCATCAGCCGGGCCGTCGATTACCTCGTCAGCGACAAGGACCTCGACGCCCGGCGCATCGCCGTCGTCGGCCACTCGCGCCTCGGCAAGACGGCGCTGCTGGCGGCGGCCTTCGATGAGCGCATCGCCCTGGCGATCTCGCACCAGGCCGGCTGCGGTGGCACCGCCCCGAGCCGTCAGAACGACCCCAACGTCGAATCGGTCGAGAAGATCAACAAGAACTTCCCGCACTGGTTCTGCGACAACTTCAAGAAGTTCAACGACGACCCGTCGAAACTGCCGTTCGACCAGAACTGCCTGGCGGCGCTGGTGGCGCCGCGGCCGCTGCTGTTTAGCAACGCCGTTAAGGACCAGTGGGCCAACCCGCAGGGGCAGTTCGAGGTGCTCAAGGCGGCCGAGCCCGTCTACAAATTGCTCGGCGCCGGCGGCCTGGACGCCAGGGAGATGCCGGAACCCGGCCGCTTGATCGACAGCCGGCTGGGCTACTACATCCGTCCGGGTATCCATTCGATGACGAAAGACGACTGGAAGGTGTTCCTCGACTTCGCCGACAAGCACCTCGTCAAAACCGAGCCGCGGGGAAAATAGGCGTGGAGTACGGCGGGGCGGTGTGGTAGGCTCGACTAACAGTTATCGCCCGCCGGAGCGATACTTTACGATCCGGCCGGGGTTTGTTAGATTGTCCCTGACGAGCTTCCGCCCTCCCGCCGCGTAACCCGCCCCCGCCGACCTGCTCCCGCTTGCCGGAGCCGCCTACGTAAAGGAAGGTTTGACATGCCCCAGCCGCTGCTTTCCCGCAGGACCGTATTGCGTGGCCTTGGCGCGATGGTGGCTTTGCCGTGGCTGGAGGCGATGGCTCCGCTGAACGTCCTGGCCTCGACGCCAGGCGGCCGAGCGCCGAATCGCCTGGCCTTCCTGTACGTCCCCAACGGCGTCCACATGCCCGACTGGAGGCCAAAGGACGAGGGCGCCCTGACGGAATTGCCCGAAACCCTCAAAGCGCTCGCCCCGGTCAAGGACCACCTTCTCGTCATCAGTGGTCTGACGGCCGACAAGGCGCGGGCCAACGGCGACGGCGCCGGCGACCACGCCCGCGCCCTCGCCGCCTTCCTCACCGGCTGCCAGCCGCGCAAGACCGACGGCACCGACATCCGCGTGGGCGTCTCCGTCGATCAGGTCGCCGCCGCGCGCTTCGGTGACCAGACCCGCCTGCCGTCGCTCGAGATCGGCTGCGAGCCCGGGGCGATGGCCGGCAACTGCGACTCCGGCTACAGCTGCGTCTACTCCTCGACCATGTCCTGGCGCTCGGCGACGCAGCCCTTGCCCAAGGAGGTCAACCCGAAACTGGCCTTCGAGCGACTCTTCGGGGCGGGCAAGGATTCCGACCGGGCCAAGCGCGACGCCCGCCGCAAGAGCGTTCTCGACTTCGTCCGCGAGGACGCCGGCGACCTGCGCACCCGGCTCGGCACCGGCGACCGGCGCAAACTCGACGAGTACTTCACCTCCGTCCGCGACATTGAGGAGCGCATCGAGCGCGCCGAGAGGATGCCCGAGATCAAGCTGCCCAACGTGACCAAGCCAAGCGGCGTCCCCGCCAAGTTTGAAGAGCACATCAAGCTGATGTGCGACCTGCTGGCGCTGGCCTTCCAGACCGACGTGACGCGCGTCTGCACCTTCGTGTTGTGCAACGAAGGCAGCAACCGGCCGTACGGCTTCCTCGGGGTGCCGGAGGGGCACCACGACCTGTCGCACCACGGCAACGACGCGAAGAAGCAGGCGAAAATCCGTCAGATCAACACCTTCCACGTCACGCAGCTCGCCTACCTGCTGACGAAGTTGAAGTCGATCCAGGAGGGAGACGGCACGCTGCTGGACCACTGCATGGTGGCCTACGGCAGCGGCAACTCCGACGGCGACCGCCACAATCACGACGACCTGCCGATCCTGCTGGCGGGCCGGGCCGGCGGCACCCTCAAGACGGGCCGGCACCTCCGCCTCCCCCGCGAGAAGAACACGCCGCTGAACAACCTGTGGCTATCGCTCCTGGACCGGATGAGCATCAAGGTGGACGGCCTCGGCGACGCCACCGGCCGGCTGGCCGGCCTCGAAGGCTAGGCGCTCAGGATGCGGTTGGCGGATTCGTATCACCAGGCGTGATGGCATGGTTCAAGCCGGGGTAACACTTGGCGCCGTAGGTCAGGCTTTCCAGCCTGACGAGAAGCGAGTCAGGCTGGAAAGCCTGACAAGAAGCGAGTCAGGCTGGAAAGCCTGACCTACGGCCGCGCCACCCGAAACCGCACCGTTCTGAACCATGCCGGCGTGATACGAATCCGCGAGCCGCATCGCCTCGCTGACATGGCACTTGCGCCGGACAAACTCATTCCTATCGTTCCTCCCACACTCATGCGGGACGTCGGGGTAAGCGAAGACCGCCTTCGGAGGCGGTCGTTCACGGGTTTGGTTCATCGGGGGGTCTTTCCGCCCAGGACGTCGCGGCCAGGTCGGTCCCGCGGGCACTGCGCACCGGCTGACGACCAGTCTGTCCGGCCGCTGGGCGAGCCCGGTGCAGCGAGACGAGACGGGGCCTCATTGCTGCTTCATCAGCTCCTGGAACTCCGACCAGGAGCCGACCGTGAGCATCGCGCGAAACCAGCGATCGATCGTGTGGAGATCGTTGGTTCCTTCGATGGCCAGGCGAATCGGTTCGGAAGCGGGGGTGCCCAACCGGATCTGCAACCCTTCGAGCAGGTCCGCTCGCGCTCGTTTCACTTCGCCCTTGGCCTCGAAGCTCTTGAGGTACTGCGATTCACGCACTTCCCAGCCCTCCAAATGACGTTGCCAGTTGACCAGTTCGGGGATCAGTTCCGCCAGCACCAAAGCCAAGCCGCGACACGCCCCTCGCTTCTCGACGTCCGGTTCACGCTCCACCAGGCGCTTCCAGCGCTCGATCACCGCCGACTCCCCACCGCCGCGCATGAGGACGACCCACGGCAGGATGCACCAGGGAATCTCGGCCGACTCGATCAGCGCCAGCGTATCCGTGGCGCTGTGATCGGGGAGCCACACCTCGATGGGCTTGACCAGCACGCCGGGGTTGCTCACCGAGCGGGTCAGGATCAGGGGGCCGCCCTTCCTGCTTCCGGTCAGGTGAATGATCGCCCCGTAAACGGGAGGCCCCTCGGCCAACACACTACGAACCTCGATCGCCAGCAGCAGCTCATAGATGCCCAGCCGCGCCAGGCCATCCGCGCGCGGCTCGGTCTCCACCTCCACGATCAGGTGGGCGGGCTTGCCATCGGCCCGTCGGCGCAGAACACAGGCAACGTCGTCGGTGCGTTCGGGCCCGCCCGGCCAGGAGGTGCGCCGGGTGTCGTCCCAGGTGGCGAAGTCGGCAGCCATCGACTCGTCGGCCAGGCGATCCAGCCACGACGTCAGGCCCGGGCCGTCCACCTTGCACGCTTGCCGCGCCGCCTCGTCGAACGTCGCCATACTGGCCTCCTGGCCCGATTCTACCCGTTCGCCTCGTTTCGGTGAAAGATCAGCTACTCGGCGGGTCGGGTGCGCAGCGGGCCGGGATCGCCCTGGAGGATGAAGGCGCCCCAGTAGTAGGGATCGGGATGCCGAGTGCGGATGGCCTGTTGCGCGTGGCGCAGCGCCTCCGCATACGGTTCGGGAGCCTGTTCGATGCCCAGGATGCGCTTCTAGAAATCGACCATCAGTTCCTGGGTCTGCTCATCGGGCACCTTCCACAGGCTCATCACCAGCGTGCGCGCCCCGGCCACGGCGAACGCCCGGCGCAGGCCGAAGACGCCCTCGCCGACATGGACTTGGCCCAGGCCGGTTTCGCAGGCGCTGAGCACGACCAACTCGGTGTCCAGTAGGTCCATGCCGGTGACATCCTCGGCCGTGAGCATGCCGTCCTCCGCCTCGGCGGGCGCTTCGCCGCCGTTGCGCCAGGTGTTGAAGCCGACCAAGAGCAGGCCGGAACGCAGCATCGGGCTCTCGAAGCGAGAGTTGGCCAGGCGGTCCACGCTGGCCGTGACGCCCAGGTCGCGCCAGCCGGTGCCAGGAGCGATGTGCTGGTCCTCAAGGAAGAAGCCGTGCGTGGCCAGGTGGAGGATGCGCGGCGAGCGGATCGCCTTGAGCGGCTGTTCCAGGACGGCGCCGGCAAGCACGGGCTTGACGCCGAGGAGCGCAGCGATGCGGTCCCCTTCGACTCGCGTGCCCGGCAAGCGGCCGACGGGTTCGGCACGCTCGACGTCGCGCGATCGCCTGGGCCGGGGTCGGTTGGGGTTGCCGGGGGACAAGAGCGCTGGGGCGGGACTCGCTCGGGACACAGAGGGGGCGGACAGGTCGAAATGCGCATCAGCTCGAGGAAGTGGGTCCAGGGCAGTTCCCGAAACAACCTGGCGAAATAGGCGTCGTCCTGCCATTGGAGAGGAGTGAATGGGACACTGGACGCACAAGCAGACGTCAATCCCAATTGCGCAATCACTGATTGCGCAATTGGGTAGCACAGGTAGAACTGACGGGACATCTCCAGGGAACGTCTGCCGAAGCCTCTCCCCAACCGCTTGCGCAGATCCTGAGTGAGATGTGCCAGCAAATGCTCGCCGTACTGGGCCCGGTCGCTGCCGTGCTGCTCGTACTCGAAGAGGTGGTAGCCGATCAGCCAGTTGCGCAAAGTCAGCGCCACGTTGACGGCCTGCACCGCGTGACTCTGCGCCGTCTGATGCGCCTGTCCAATGGCCGCTACCAGCGCCCCGTAATCCAGAGGCGGTGCGGCCTCCCCCGGCTTCACCGGGGCTTGCCCAGCTTTCTTCGTGCGCTTCGCCATCCTTTGCTCTCCTCATTATCGATTCACTGAGGCTGTCCTTCCTCCGTCGTTGCCACGATACTGCAGCGTCTGCCGCAGGTCCACCTCTCTCTGACTCCCGCCACTCACCGGTCCCCGGCACGCTGCACCACTGGCACCACGACCGCCGTCCATTCCTCCGTGCTGTCGCTCTCCACCAGCACCAGCACCTGCCCGCGCTCCCCAACTGCCGCAAGCCGCTCGTGCCACTCATCGCTGCACGAGGTCGCCGAACGCCGACAGGCTCCCGGAGCGGGCCTCCTGGAGCAACAGGGACACTTCGGGCGGCGTCATGGGGAGTCTTCGCCTGGTGCTGTGGGAACGGCAGAGGACCAGCATCATCCGACCGACGTGGCAGTCGAGAAACCGTCGGAAACGCCGCGGCAGTCTCAAAGGCTCAGTGGACGGTTCGGGCGAGAGGGCACGAAAAAAACTAGGCCGGCAAGCCTGGCTGGGGATGCGACCCCTGCCGGCTTGTTCCCCGGGCGCTACGGCTTCGGATCAGGATCCTCCTTGAAGTCCTGGCCGGTCAATTGCTGCCTGATCCGGCGCAGCATCCCGTTCTGCCAACCCTCCTCATACACGATTCCCAGCAGGTCATCGGTGAGCTTGTTGTCACGGGCGCTGATGAGGTACTTCTGCAAACTGAGCATGACGACCGGGTAGGTGAACGAGGCCATGCCGCCGCCGGCCCAGTCGTTCCACGCCTTGCCGGCTGTTGTCAGAAAGACGACTGTTCGCCCCTTGCCGAACGACTTCGACAGCACTAGCGGGTCGCCGTACCTCGCCATGTCCCGCAGGGCGGCGACCTTGGCGCGCAACTCCTCATTCTTGTCCCAGAACGGTTTCAGGTCCGGCGCCTTCGTCGGGGTCTTCGGATCGCCGCGCTCCCTCAGGAACTGGTGCAGCGCCTCGCCCAGAGGGTAGAGCCCGCCATCGACCCCGCGCTGAATCGTGCCCTTGTAACGCTCCAGCGCCACCTGGAACTTGTCGAATTTCTCGTCCTTCGCCGCCTGGTCCAACTGGCCGAGGATCGCGTTGACCGTGTCCTTGTACGTGTCCACCGGGCTGCGGTTGGGCAGCGTCACCAATTCCTGGACCTTGGTCGGGTCGATGACCCATTTCGAGCGCGGCTCGGTCGGCCAGTACTGGTCGATGATCAAGAACTTGACAACTTCCTGCATCCGCGGGCCGGCGACATCGCGGAAGATCGGGTGGCGCTCGTCGCGAAAGTAAATCTGGTTCCGGCCCTCGAACAGCCGCTTGAACCGCTCCTCGTCGCTGATCCGCTCGGGCTGCTTCTCCTCTAACGGCACGGGGAAGATGCCCCTGCCCTTGGCGTAGAGCCTCTCGTTGTAGAACTTCGGCTTGACGTGCTCACCCACGAAGATCGCGACCTGTCCCCCTTCCTCCACGTAGGTTTCCAGGCGCTTCGCCGCCTTCTCGCTCAATGTGGGCACGTCGAGCAAGTAGACGGATGGGAAGCGCTCCACCGACAGGTCAAGGGTGTCGAGGTCTTCCTGCGTCTTGTTGACAACGTGGTAGCGGTCGTCGGCGATGACGAAGAGCTTTTCCAGGTAGTAGCCGTCCTTGTGGGGGCCGCCGGGCCGCTCCTCGCTGCCATCGATGAAGAGGATCGGCACACGGGGCAGCCGTTTCAGGATGGTGCGGAGACGCTTTTCGAGGTCCTCCGTCTCTGTGATGGCCTTTCCGATGGCCCCCTCGTCGTCCGGCTTGGCCGCCTTGAGCATCGCGACCAGCCTCTCGAAGCTGCTGTCAATCTCCGTGTCGTTGGCCTTCTCCAGCGCCTCTTCGAGGAGCCTGGCGCGCTCCTGGTCCTCGGGCTTGCTGCTGGCGGCCATGCGCTTCCACAGGCGGCGCAAGTCGCTTTTGAAATCCTTGAAGTTCGCTTGCATGCGAACCTGCCTGGCGACCATCTCAGTCAGGCTCGATTTGACGTCGATTTTCTCGGCGGGGGGCTCGGACTTGGCGTCCGCTTTTGACGGGGGGGCCGGGTCATCGGCGTTCGCCGCCAGGGCGAACACGGCCACGACCAACAGCGAAGCCGGTACACAGCGCGTCATGAACTCGTTCCTCCTCAACGCGGTAAAGGCGCAACTGCAGAGAAAAAATAGGCACGGCGCTCCGCCGTCGGAATGCTGTTGCTGACCACATGCGTTCGAGTTGCAAGCCGTCCCGCTTGCAGCGCTTGCCGTAGACAGGATGCACGAATCGTCTGGGCCCAGCCGCCCAGCGGGATGTCCGGGAAGTCCGGGTCGGTCGTCCCGGGCTTCACGCGGACCTGCGTTCCGGCGCTGAATTTCGCCGGGAAGGTCGGCTTCCGGCGCCCCTTCCCGGCCCTCTTCTGCTTCTTGCTAGACATGGCCCGTTCTGCCTCGTGTGCGGCTGTTGCTTCCCCCTCATCTTCCGCCACCGCGGGGGCCGTTGCAAGGGCCGCTTCCGAGAGCACCATTCCGTCGGCGAAAAGCACCCGGCGAACGGGTAGAATGCCCGGAGTGCTTCAAAGACGTCCCGGAGGACCGACGCGCAAGGGCGACAATCCCCCGGGCGCGAGCTGAGTCCCCCGACCATTGCCTTATCCCGCCACGACCAGGCTGCCGTGGATGACCGACTCGTCGAGGACCAGCGCCGAGGCGTGCCGGCCTTCGGTGTCCGACCGATACTCCTCTCCCACCCCGACCGTCTGGGTCTGCTGCCAGGGGACGCCACGGAGACCGACCAGCGCCTCCTGGACCTTCTCCTTGCCGAGTTGCTCCTCGGTCGGCCCGGCCTCCAGGGCGTCCATGACCATGCCGGTGAGCAACCGGCCCCAGACCTTGCGGCATGTCGCGGGCTTGTCGAACAGGTCCACCGAGACGAGTTTGCCCCCCACGGCCACCGCCAGGCCGGAGGCCCCCTCGACGTACTGCAACCGCTGCGTGAACTCGTCCAGGCGCTGCCGGTGCGCCCCGTAGGTGTCGGCCATCGCCCCCGTCGCGGACGCGGCACCCAGCGACTGCATCTGCCGGCTGACCTCCTTCCAGACCTCGCCCTGGTCGGAGTCGTGACCGCGCCCTTCCTTCGCCGAGCGCGAGACGGACTCCTTCAGGATGTGCCGCAGCTTCGAGGAGGAGTGGCTGCCGCTGTGCCCGAAGGACGCCGACGTGTAGCGCCAGCGCCCCTGCTCGACGCAGCTGACGGGGATGGTCGTTTTGGTCCGGGCACCCACCAGGACCGACGTGTTCAGCACGCGGTTTTGCTTGGCCCCCCGCAATTCCTCCCCTTCGAGGAAGAGGACCAGGGAATCGGCCTGGTTCGTGACGACGAGGGTCGGCACCGACCCGGTTTGGCCGACCTCCTCGACGGTGACGGCACCCGCGGCCAGGGCCTCGTCGGACAGGAGGTAGTCGGCGCGGCCGTTGGCCGGCCCGAACAGGGGGAAGACGCTTAACGCCTCGTGCCGGAGGGGGTCGCCGACGTGGACTTCGGGGAGGGTGAGCATGGAAGACTCCTCATTGCGGATGGGACAGGGCTATCGAAGACGACACGGGAGGGACGAGCGAGGTTCTCTCCGCAGAATGGTTCACGGCCGGAACGGGGGCGCCTCCGTCGTGGAGGGATACGCCCCAGCTCGCGGCCCTTTTCCCGCGACCGGTGCGGCGAAGCCCTCCCGCGCGGCTCACCGGAACGGGACAATCCAACGGCCCTGGCACAAGGGCAATCCCCCCTCGAATTCGGCCCGTCGTCGGAGTTCCGGATGTGCGGGCGCCACCTCTGCTTATTTTCTCCATCTTGCCCAATTTGTTTTTGACTGCCCCCTTGACTTCTTTTAAGGTAAGGCTCAGTTTTCCCGGAACTCCTCTGGGGCAAACTCTCGCGATTGTGCCCAGGGTGCCAGCGTGGCCTGGGCAACGCATTCCAACGGTGGGGAGGTGAAACACCATGTACAGCGTGATGCTCGCGGCGATGTTGACGACCACGTCAGCGACGCCGGAGTGGGGCTACCACGGTTACTGCGGCTGTTCCTGTTACAGCTACTGCCACGGCTGCTGCAGCTGCTACGGGTGCTACGGCTGCAACGCCTTTAGCCACTGCAACGCCTGCTACTGCAGTTGCTATTGTAGCTGCTACTGCTCGTGCTACTGCAGCTGCTACTGCTCGTGCTACTGCAGCTGCTACTGCTCGTGCTACGGCTGTTCCTGCGGCTGCTGGGGCTACCACGGCGGCGGCTACCCCGTCGGCTACGCTCGGGGCTGGGGCGGCGACTACCTCGGCGGTCCCCACTTCGACTCGGTGGGTGGGCCCACTCCGTCGTACTTCTACTCGGTCGGCGGTCCTGGCGCGCCGTACTTCAGCTCCCTCACTGGCCCCGCGTACTACCCGCCGGTCAAGGTCGCTCCGCCGGTCGGGGTCGCCCCGCCGGTGGTCCTCCACGCCGACGCCACCCCCGGCATCAAGGGGACGGCCATCGCCGGCGACAAGATGAAGAAGGCCGATGACCAGGCGGCGCCCGTCACGGCCCATCTCGTCGTGAAACTGCCCGAAGACGCCCGCCTGTTCGTCGATGACACCCCCTGCACACTCTCGTCCTCGACGCGGGCCTTCGACACGCCGGAACTGAAGCCCGGTCAGAAGTACTTCTACACGCTCCGGGCCGAGGTCACGCGCGACGGCCGCAAGGTGACCGAGAGCAAGCGCGTCACCTTCGGCGCCGGCGAGGAGGCGGTGGTTGAGTTCGGCGAGATGCAGACCGTGCAAACCGCCAGGCGCTGAACCGCTCCCCCATCACAACGAAGAAGCCCACGGGCCGCAACCCGTGGGCTTTCTCATTGCGCGCGACGGGGGCCTTCGTCCAGCGTCCTGCCGGGACGAAGACCCCACGCCAGCGGAACTTACGCCCAGGGAACGCGAGGGCGGCGCCGACTTGCGCGGCCGCCGTCACTCGTGCCGCAGCGCCTCGATGGGGTCGAGCCGCGAAGCGCGCCAGGCCGGGTACAGCCCGAAGAGGATGCCGACGGCCAAGTCCACGGCCAGCGCCCAGAGGATCGACGGCACGTTGAGCACCGCTGGCCGGTGCGTCGCGAAGACGTGCTCGGCGATCCACGGCACCGTGAACACGACCATCAGCCCAAGGACGACGCCCACCAGGCCGCCCAAGGTCGTCTGCACCACGGCCTCGATGAGGAACTGTAGGATGATGTCGCGGCGCTTGGCCCCCAGGGCGCGGCGGATGCCGATCTCGCGCGTCCGCTCCGTCACCGTGGCCAGCATGATGTTCATAATGCCGATGCCGCCCACCAGCAGCGAGATGCCGCCGATGACGGTCAGCAGCTGGGTGAAGCGGGTCTTCTCGCGCTCGGCGGCCTCCAGCCGATCCAGCGGCACCGTGACGGCGTAATCGTTCTTGAGGTGATAGCGCTCCAGCAGCTCCTTCACGACCGAGCCGGCCGGCCGCACGCTGTCCATGTCCTTCATGGTCAAGGTCACCTGGCTCAGCTCGACCTGCTCGCCGCTGAACGAGCCGCTCTGGCGGATCAGGATCTTCTCGCCGAAGCGGACCCGGCAAGTCCGCAGCGGGATGTAGACGTCGTTGTTGAAGTCCTCGGCCGACTGGCTGCTGCCGCCGACCGCCGCCAGCGGCATGCGACTGGCCACGACGCCGACGACGCGATAGAAGTAGTTGCCCAGGCGCACCGACTGCTTGAGCGGATCCTCGTAAGGGAACAACTTGTCGGCGACGGCCGAGCCGAGCACCGCCACGTTCAGCATTCCCCGGTCGTCGGTGTCGTCGAGGAAGCGGCCCGCCGCCATGCGCACCTCGGTGTTGACGTCGGCGTAGTCGGCGGTGGTGGCGACAACCCGGCCGTTCTGCATCCGCTCCAGGAAGCGAATCTCCTGGGGGAAAATGCGCATCGGCACCCGCTGCGTGATGCTCGGGATGGTCGTGAAGCGGTCGTAGTCGGCGTAGGTCAGGCCGTAGATGGCGATGCGCGTCCGCCGCTGTGTCGAGGAGTCGTCGGGCGGCTTGACGCTGCGGATGATGACGTTGGTGGCGCCCTGGCGGGCGATGTCGTCCAGGGCGTCCTTCATGCTCCCCTCGCCGAAGGCCATCAGGGCGATGACGGCGAGGGTGCCGATGATGATGCCCAGCACCGACAGCACCGAGCGCAGCCGGTGCAGCCACAGGCTGCGCAGCGCCAGCACCAGGCCGCGCCGGCCCTTGTCCGTCCAGAGCAGGGCGACGACGAGGGCGACGACCGCCAGGGCCAGGAGCGCCATCATTGCCAGGCCGATCATATCCGCCCTCCTTCCGCCCCGCGCACGCCGTCCGGGGAACAGGGCCCGTCGGCGGGAATGACCTCCGGCAACTCCTCGATCGCCTCGTCGGGCCGCGGAGCCTTACGGGGCGGGTCGTTGCGGACGTCCGACTCGATGTGGCCGTCGCGCATGCGGACGACGCGCCGCGCCCAGGCGGCGATGTCGTTCTCGTGCGTCACCATGATGATCGTCTTGCCCGCCTTGTTCAGCTGGGTCAGCAGCTGCATGATCTCGTCGCTGGTCTTCGAGTCGAGGTTGCCCGTCGGCTCGTCGGCCAGGATGACGTGCGGGTCGTTGACCAGGGCGCGGGCGATGGCCACGCGTTGCTGCTGGCCGCCGGACAGCTGCATCGGCCGGTGGTCCAGCCGGTCGCCCAGGCCGACCAGCGATGCCAGGTCGATGCAGCGCTGGCGCGTCTGGGCGTTCAGCTTCGCCCCCTGGTACAGCAGCGGTATCTCGACGTTCTCGACCACGGTGTACTGCGCCAGCAGGTTGTACGACTGGAAGATGAAGCCGATGTAACGGCTGCGCACCTCGGACAACTGGTCGTCGTCCATGGAGGCGACGTTCTCCTCGCCGAGGTAGTAGTCGCCGGTCGTGGGCCGGTCGAGACAGCCGAGCAGGTTGAGCAGGGTCGATTTGCCCGAGCCGGACGGCCCCATCAGGGCCACGAAATCCCCCTCCGCGAAGTCGAGCGAGACGCCGCGCAGGGCGCGCACCGTCACCGACTCCAGGTAGTAGTTCTTGACCAGGTCAACGACCTGGGCGATCGGGGGCTTGGACTGTGCGTGCATGGGGAACCTCCACGAGCCGCTTGCGGCTTCGCAGGGCATGCGAAGCCGCAAGCGGCGGGAATTCGCGCTCAATCCGGGACCTCGATCCCCTGCGCCTTGAGCTCCTCCTTGACGCGGTCGCGAAATCCTTCGGGCACCTGCTCCAGCAGTTCTTTGCGCTGCTCGGGAGTGGCCTTGCGGAAGCGGTCCAGCCTCTGCTGACGGGCCTTCTCCTTTTCCTCCGGGGTCATGTTCGCGAAGTTGCCGCCGGCCGCCTGGCCGCCGGTGCCCGGGGCGGCCGCCGACTTGCCGCCCGACTTGCCCTTCTCGTGGCCACCGCCCTTGCCGGTCTTTTCTTCCGACTTGCCCTCACCCTTGTCCGGCAGCGTCAGGCCCTTACTTTCGCTGGCCTGGTGGATCTTGATCTTGTCGCCGAGGACCGCCTTCGGGTTGAGGACGACCTCGTCGCCCTCCTTGAGTCCGTCCCGGACCTCGGCCACCTTCTCGTTGCTGGCGCCGACGAGGATCGTCTGCTCCTTCGGCCCGTCCGGCGTCATGACGAGGATCTTGCGATCCGAGCCCATCTCGCTGCCGCCAATGACCGCCTGCACCGGCACGGTCAGGATGTGTTCCAGGGCGTCGGCGACGGTGATGGTGACCTCGGCGCTCATCCCGGGCTTGAGGTCCATGCCCTTGAGGTCCTCGGGATGGATGGCGACCTTGGTGGCGTAGACCTTGACGTCGGCCGCCATCCAGTCCTGCTGCGAGGCCACGGTCGCCACCGACTCGACCTGGGCGTGCAGCACCCGCTCGGGGAACGAATCGACGCGGACGCTGGCGGTTTGGCCGCGGTGGACGCGCGACACCAGCGCCTCGTGGACCTTGGTGATGGCCAGCATCTGCTTCAGGTCGGGGATCTGCATCATCTTCTGGCCCTCGCGCACCGGCTCGCCCTGGGCCACGATCGACTGCTGCGACCCGCCGCCGAAGCGTGCCTGCTCCGGCACGTAGTAGACCACCATGCCGTCCTGCGGCGCGTAGACCTTGCACTTCTTGATCTCTTCCTGGATGTCCTTGTAGTGGGCCAACTCCTGCTCCCAGATCGACCTCTTGGACTCGCGGTCGGTGCGGTCCTTCACCTCCTGGGCCTTGGTCTGCTTCTGGACCCGGTCCAGGGCCCGCTGGGCCTCCTCCAGGGCGGTCACGTACTGCGTCAGCAGGCGGTTCTTCTTATACTTGACCAGCACGTCCAGCTGCAGCGACACCTTGTTCAACGACAGCTGATAGCTCTCCTTGCGCGAGGTCTCCGACTGCGCCTGGCTGGCGGTCTGGTAGCCCTTCTTGACCATGCGGTAGGCCCAAGCCTCGCGGTCTTCCTCCTGACTCAGGTCGGACTTGGCGGTCTCGATCTGTCCCAGGTCGTCCTTGAGTTCCTGAAGGTACTCGCCGGTTTTGTACCTCTTGAGATCCACTTCCGCCAGTTCCGTCGCCGGGCGGGTCGAGCTGCGGTTCGCCGCCTTGAGTTCCTCGCGGAACTTCGCGATCGTCTCGGGCTTGAGGATCTCCTCCACCTCGATGCCGGTGAACTTGCTGAGGTCGATGGCCGCCAACTCGATCGTCGTCTCGGCCGTCTTGATGTCGCTTTCGTTCTTGCTGACGGTGATCTTGTACTGCTCCTCGGCCTGGATCTTGTCCGATTCGGCCTTGTCCAGCGTGATCTTCTCCGCCTTGAGCTGCTCCTGGAGCCCGGAGTCGTCGAGGTCCACGAGCAGGTCGGCGTAATACTTCTCGCCGTTCTTCTTGTGCTGCAGCTCGACGACCGTGAAGCCGTCCGGGTTGGGCCCGCGGCGGCTTTGGTAGGTCCCGGCGGTGTCGTCCCAGGTGTAGATGGTCCGCACGTCCTGGAGCGAGCGGCTGCCGCTGACTTCGGAGCCGTCGTCGAGCAGCCACTTGATCTGCGCGGCGATGGTGGTGTTCTTGCTGCCGGCCTTGACGCGGCAGTAGATGTCGCTGTTCTTCGACGACTCCAGGGCGCCGCGCTCGACGACGGTCAGCTCCAGCCGGTCGTACTTGACCGTGTGCAGGACCAGGTCGGCCCGCGACGCCCCGCGCGCGCTGTGGACCCACTGGTAGGCGCCGACGCCCCCGAGGCTCAGGACCAGGAAGGCGCCGACGCCGATCAGCACTTTGGTGCGGCTAGTCCATCCCTGGACCCGCGGCAGGCGGGACGGGACGGGACTCGGGGAGCCGTTGCTCGTTGCCGCCAGCCGGTTGCCCAGGTCGGGCGGATTGGTCGGCGTCGAGGCTACAGTCGCAGGCTCGGATTTCATCGATCCAGACTCCTCGCTGGTCGAGCGGCATCAGCTCGAGGTCGCGATACAGAGAGAGGCGAGCATCCAGGTAGTTGATCCAGACGGTTAGCAGGCCGTTCTGGGCCGTGGGGAGCGAACGCTGGGCGCCCAAGAGCTGCGACGTCAGTGCAGCAGGGCCATCCTGTCCGGCGCGGGCCGGGCCAGGGGGGGTCGGAGCCTGGAGCGCCTCGAGCGAACTGTCGATGGTCAGGTAGGCCAACTCAAGCTGGCGTTGCTGGATTTTATAGGTCTCAGCATACTGCCGCAAGAGGTACAACTCGTTCTGCACCGCTGCCACGGCCAGGTCCTCGGCCTCCTCCAGGGCCCGCCGCTGCCGCTGGTAGGCGATCAGGCTGGCCCGGTAGTTGTTCCGTTCCAGCTTCCTCGCAAGGGGCAGTTCGGTGTCCAGGACCAGCTGGTGGGTATTGCCGCTGCCGCCGATGTTCAGCGGTTGGGCGTGGCCGATCGGCGAGTTGCTGCTGAGGTTGTATTTCACGTTGAACGTGCCCAGAAGGGCGTTGGCGAACACCGCGATCTGCCGCCAGGCGTCCACGACCTGGGCGCGGACGTTCATGAGGTCCAGGCGGTTGATGAGGGCGTGCTGGGCCGCGGCCCCCTCGGCCCGGAGCAGGTCGTCCTTGACCAGATCGACGCCATCGACGCAGGCGCGGGGCAGGTCCGGCCAGGTCTTGCGGATCGCCGCCCAGCGGTCGTCGCGCGCCTCGACCAGCACCTTCTGCCAGTAGGCGATCACGTCGCGGAACTGCGTGATGCGGCGGCGTTCGCCGGCCGCGTCGGGCTTTTTCGGCTTGCCGTCTTCGACATAGTTGGCCTCGTACTGGCGCAGGACACGCTCGAAGTTGCCCAGGTCGGTTTCGGCGCCCACTTCCTTCAGGCGGGCCAGTTCGGCCTCGCTCAGGGCCTGCTCCTTCTTCTGCAGGTCGGCCTGGCGGTCGAGCAACGCCTGGGTTTCCTTGCGGAGGGCTTCGAGCCTGTCCTTCAGCTCCTTGTCGGACAGCTTTTCCCAGGCTGCCCAGCGGCCGCGGATGGTTTTTGCGAAGGGGGTTCCCTGGACGAGGGCCGAGCGCTGGAACAGGCGCAACAATTCGGCCCGCAGTCGGGGGGCCCTGTCCGGGGGGATGAGGTTGGAGGCCTCGGTGACGGCGGCCTGCTCGTCCTCGATGATCGCCCGCGAGCGGCGGAACTGGTTCATCAGCGGCCGCAGGACCGCGTCGTCCATCTCGATCTTCAGGCTCATCGGCACCCCGATCTCGATCTTGAAGGAGTTGAGGGCGGCGAGGTACTGGTCCTGGTCTAGCAGGAGGGTGGCGCGGCCGGCCAGCAGCTGCTGCTCGACCGACTGCACCTGCAGCGGCGCCACGATGTCGCCTTCCAGCAAGCCGCGGTAGCGCTTGAGGATGACGCTGAGGACGTCGATGTTCTCCTTGTCGATGTAGACCTGGATGTTCTGCAACATGGTGTTCAGGTAGCCCGACGGCGGCGGCGTGATGGCCGGCGTGATGACGAGCTGGCCGGCGGTGGCCGGCGGCCGGATGGGGCCGGTGAGGACGGTCGCGACCGGGGCGATCACGCCCGGGTTCAGTCCGGACGGGCCGGTGCCGCTGACGCTGCCGCCGCTGTTGGACAGGACGCCGACGGGCTGGAAGGCCGAGCCGTTGATGCTGCCGCCGTTGTTGCTGGCGATCTCGACGTACAACTCCTTGCGGAAGCGGGCGTAATTGCGGATCGCGTACAGCAGGTTGCGCTCGGCCAGCGTCAAGGGCTCCAGAGTCACCGCCTTGCCGCCGCCGCGCAGCAGCGGCTGAATGGCCGAGAAGTCCAGCGTCGATTCGCTGATCGTCTTCTTCGGGTTGAGGAAGTCGAAGACCGTCTGGTTGGAGAAGTTGAGCAGCAGCAGGGCCCCGGTCGGCAGGATCTTGCTGACGCCGATGCCGTTGTTCAGGGTCCAGTTGCTGGTCTGCCCGGTCGGGGTGTTGCGACCGGCATACTCTCGGATGGCCTCCTGAGAGGCGAGGAACTGGGCGGCGAGGCTGAAGCGCTCCAGCGTGACCGGCAGGGCGGCCAGGTACAGGTTTTCGCGCTGATCCTGGTATTCGCGGCTGTTGAACATCGCCAACTCGGCCGCCTGGTCCAGGGTCATCAGGTACGCCGGCCGTCCGGTGACGTCGAGCGACGAGCGCTCCGTCGCTTCCAGGATCGCGTCCCTGGGCGAGACGGGGCCCGCCATCGACACGTCGGCAGCCTGGCCGCCGCCGGCCGCGGCTTGGCCGATCGCGGCGGTCGGGGCCGTCCCCTCTTCCGCCTCCTCCGCCCCGCCGGGTGGCTCAGCCGTCTGGCGCTGCTCGTCGGCCTCCTCGCTGGCCCTCTTGGCGCGATTTTCCTGGTCCCACTTGGCGATGAGAGTGAGGTAGCCGGTACCCTCGATGCGCTCGACGCCCGCGTGGCCGGGCTTCTGCGGGTTGGGCGACAGGTCGTAGGCGGCCGGGTCGTCCGGCGGCTTGGGCGGACGATCGGGGTTGCTCGGGTCGGCAAAGCGGGCGCGCGGGTCGGCGTAGACGTGCCAGTTTTCGATCTTCCACGCCGGGTACTTGTCCTTCTGCGCCATCACCTCGGAGACTTCCTTGTCGGCGTCGTCGCGGAAGTAGCGGCGTGTACACCCGGCGGAGTCGGCGAGCAGCACGGCCGCCAGTGCCAGGGAAACGGCCCAGCGGCGCGAGGGCACCATCGCTCGGTGGCAGTGACGGGCGTGACGGTTTTCGCTGCGTCCTGGCATGAGTCACCTGGGCCCGGAGTGAAAAGACGACAATCGCATCACATCCGGTATCGACCGCAGACTTTCCCCTACTTGAGAGCGATGCTCCGGTGTGTCAAGTAGCCCATTCTGGATAAGATAGCAGCACGGTGATGAACGCTTCATGAGTCGCCACAGCAGAGAACGCCCCGCCGGCCGTTCCTTGCGCCCCCCATTCACGGAGTCCCATGAAGGCCGCGATCTTCGACCGCTTTGGCGTCCCCGAGGAGGTGCTACAGGTCCGCGAGGTGCCGTTGCCGGAGCCGGGCCGCAACCAGGTGCGCCTGCGCATGCTCGCCAGCCCGATCAACCCGTCCGACCTGATGACGGTGCGCGGCGAGTACGGCAGCCGGCCGACGCTCCCCGCGACGCCCGGCTTCGAGGGGGTCGGCGTCGTGGACAAAAGCGGCGGCGGGCTCCTCCCCTTGCTGCGCCGCCTGAAGCCGGGCCGGCGCGTGGCGTTCAGCAGCACGGCCGGCGGAGCCTGGGCCGAGTTCGCGATCGTCTCCGCCCGGCAGCTGGTCCCCGTGCCCGACGACATCCCCGATGAGCAGGCCGCCTCGTTCTTCGTCAACCCCGCCAGCGCCCTCGTCATGACGCAGTACGTCCTGAAGGTGCCGCCCGGCGAATGGCTGCTGCAGACGGCGGCCGGCAGCGCCCTCGGCCGCATGGTCATCCGCCTCGGCAAGCACTTTGGCTTCCGCACGATCAACGTGGTCCGCCGCCGCGAACAGGCCGAGGAGCTGAGCCGCGCCGGCGCCGACGCCGTCATCTGCACCGCCGACGAATCGATCCCTCAGCGCGCGCGCGCCTTGACCGAAGGGCGAGGGGTGAAGTATGCGATCGACCCGGTCGGCGGCGAGACCGGCTCGGCGGTGATCGAGGCCCTCGGGGCGGGGGGCCGCTTGCTGATCTACGGCACGCTGTCGCGCGAGCCCATCGCCATCGACCCGCGCTTGCTGATCGTGGGGTCGAAGCGCGTGGAGGGGTTCTGGCTGTCGGAGTGGGTGCGCGAACAGCGCGTGCTGAAGATGCTGCGCCTGTCCCGCACGATCCGCGACCTGATGCGCGCCGGGATCCTTACCTCGGAGGTGGGCGCGACGTTTCCCCTCGACGAGGTGCAGAAAGCGGTGGCGCAGGCGGCGCAAGCGGGGCGCTCGGGGAAGGTGCAGTTGCGCCTCGGTTAGCCGCTTGCGGCTTCGCATGCCCTGCCAAGCCGCAAGCGGCCGCAAAAACTCCCCTGGACGCGCCGCCGGCCCCTCGCTATATTCCGCACCCCTTTGACGCCGTCGCTTCGCCCGCTCCTGCCGGGGTGCGCCATGATCCGTCGCGCTGGGCTGTTGTCCTTGTCGCTGGTGGTCGCTTCCGCCGGTTGCGGTTACGATCAAGCCAGGAACTGGCTGTGGCCCCAGGACTCTGTCGTCACTCCGGTCCCCGATCAGCCGTTCGCGGGCGCCCCGGTTGGGCCGACGCCCGTCATCGCCCACGCCCCGGCGGCCGAGGCCGCCACGCGCCGCGTCGGCGAGGTTGGCCAGCGCCTCCTGGCGGCCAACGCGGAGCTGCCGGTACGACCGGTGTTTGTCGGCATCGGCAGTCCGGATCCACAGATCTTCCACCGCGACACGACGGCCATCTTCGTCAGCGACAGCCTGGTGAGCAAGTGTTCGACCGACGCCCAGCTCGCCGCCGTCCTGGCCAGCGAATTGGGCAAGATGGTTTCGATGCGCGTGGCCCTGACGGCGCTGAAGGCGCGGCGGTCGGATCGCGAGCCGCCGGCCGCCCTGCAGATCGGCCCGGACACCGGCGGCAGATTCGGCTCGCCGGACGGCACGCGCCTGGCAGAGCTGGGCAAGTTCGAGGAGGCGAACAACCGCGCCGGCGGCAGCGCGCCCCCCGCCCCGCCGCCGGACCCAGACTTGCTGGCGCGGACCTTCCTGAAGAAGGCCGGCTTCGCCGTCACCGACCTCGACGCCGTCGCGCCCCTGCTGCACGAGGCGGCGCAGCACACCGCGATCGAGCAGCAGTTTACCCCTGGCCCGATCCGCTCGTTCGTGGGACCGTGAGCCGTTTCCGCGTGGGGGGAGCGCGAAACGTAAACAAGTTCGCCGCATGGCCGCACGTCGCGCCGAGTCATAATCCTAATCGAACGCAAGCGCTTATACCGCAGCCCTGTCTCGCACCGTCGGCGCGCGTAGCGGCCGGCGCCCGCTGGGCTAGCGATCGCGCCGCTTGCGTCGAGGGATTCATCGATGCGACGGTTCGTTCTCTCCGCGGCGCTGCTGGCGGTGGCCGGCGTCTTTCTGGTCGGGTGCTCGGGCAGCGACTCGGGGCCGATGGGCGCCGACAAGAAGCGCACTCTGCAACCGGGTGACCGGCTCATCATCCTGACCAACGGCGAATCGCCCTTCTGGGACGCCGGCCGCCAGGGCATGGAGAAGGCGGCCAAGGACCTCGACCTGGAAAAGGCCGGCCTGAAGATCGACTTCCAGGTCAACGACCGCGACGAGGAGGGGCAGCTCGACCGGCTGCGTCAGTTCCTCAGCCAGTCGGACATTGCCGCCGTCGGCATCTCCGTCACGAAGGAAAACAACAGCGCCATTGCCGAGCAGATGCGTCAGCTCCGCAAGAAGGGCGTCCACGTCATCACCCTCGACTCCGACACCAGCCGCAAGAAGTTCCGCGACGCCCGTGAGGCCTACGTCGGCACCGACAACGTCCTGGCCGGCCGTGAGCTGGGCCGCTGCGCCAAACTCCTCCGACCCGACGGCGGCGAGTACGTCACCTTCGTCGGCTACACCGACGCCCAGAACGCCGAGGAGCGTGTCCGCGGCTTCGCCGAGGGGGCGGGCGACAAGTTCCTCCGCAAGGACAACATGGGCGACCAGACCAAGCGCGACCAGGCCAAGGAGAACGTCCGCACCGCCCTGATCAACCACCCCGGGCTCAACACCGTCGTCGGCATCTGGTCGTACAACGCCCCGGCCATCGTCGGTGTCCTCGAAGACAACGCCGCCCAGAAACAGAAGCGCACCCTCACCGTCGTCACCTTCGACGCCGAGCCGATTGCCATCAAGAAGATGGCGGAAGGCTGGATCGACGCGATGGCCGTGCAGAACCCTTACGAGATGGGCTACCAGGCCACGCGCCTGATGAAGGCACTGGCGGAGGACGACCAGAAGACGGTCAAGGACATGCTGCCGAAGTTCGGGCAGGAGGGCGGCGACCTGTACGACACTGGCCTCAAAATCGTCGTGCCCGACGCCAACACGCCGCTGAAGCCGGAGACCTTCGACGACAAGGACAGGAACGTCAAGGGCTACCGCCTGAGTCAGTTCCAGGAGTGGATGAAGAAGTACAACCTGACCGGGTCATGAGCGATTCGACTCCCCCCGCGGGCCCGCTGCTCCCCGTGTACGAGTACCGCTCCCTGTGGGCCGCGCTCCGCGCCCGCCTGGCGCGCACCGAGTCGGGGCTGCTGCTGGCGATCGTGGTCGTCCTGGGGCTGACAGCCGGGCTCGACGCGCAGCACAACTACTGGCACGACCCGCACACCAGCGCGGTCAACATCCTCCGCCAGTCGGCCTTCCTGGGCATCTTCGCCCTGGGGGCGGCCATCGTCATCATCGCCGGCGGCATCGACCTGTCCAGCGGCTCGGTGATCGCCTTCAGCGGCTCGGTCTGCGCCATGCTAATGGCGCTATTGGCGCCACAAGACGTCCGCGAGTCGGGCGAGATTGCCGGCTGGGTGATCGCCGTCGCGATCGCGGGCACCTTGCTCGTCGGCCTGTTCATCGGCAGCTTCCACGCCTGGCTCATCACGGTCGTGCGCCTGCCGCCGTTCGTCGCCACCCTGGCCACCCTGGTCGGCCTGCGGAGCCTGGCCCGCATCCTCATGGAGATTGTGACGAAGGAGGTCTGGGACAGTCCCAAGACGCAGATCGACATCGCCGCCGACAACTTCAAGGCCCTGACACGCGAATTCAGCCTCCCCATTCCCGGCGTCAGCTCCGTCTGGACCGCGGCCCCCTGGGTCCCCCTCGTCCTCTTCGCGCTGCTGGCGGCCCTGGCCTGGCTGCTGATGAGCGGCACCGTAGTCGGCCGGCACCTGCACGCGCTGGGCGGCAACGAGCAAGCGGCGCGGCTGAGCGGCATCCAAACCGACCGGCTGAAGTGGTTGGCCTACTGCGTCAGCGCCCTGCTCGCCTCGGTGGCCGGAATCCTGTACGTCAGCGACACGACCACGGCCAACCCACAGAACCTGGGCCGCGGCTACGAACTCAACGCCATCGCCGCCGCGGTCGTCGGCGGCTGCAGCCTGTCGGGCGGCGTCGGCACCATCACGGGCACCGTGCTTGGCGTGCTGTTCCTGCGCTCGGTGATCGACGGCGTGGCCAAGATCATCAAGAGCAACGCCGAGGTGTACGAGGGGCTCATCGTCGGCATCGTGGTCGTGGTGGCCGTGGCCCTGACGCAGATCCGCCAGGCGGGGAAGCGCGGCACGCGCTTCCTGGGGGGGGCGCTGGGACTGGTCCTCATGCTCGGCGTGGCCCTGGCGCTCGGGATGACGGTCGTCTTGCGAATGTCTCCCGCGGCGCGGCGGGTTTATCTTAATTTAATCCTCTTTGAAGTGCGCCTTTCGATCGTCCTGGGAGTCGGCAGCGCGCTGCTCACGTTCCTGGTCCTCTATGCGCTTCGGGCCTTCGAGAGGCGGCAGCGAACGGGCCCGTCAACACTCACGACGAGGCCCCGATGAGTTCCCTCATTGCCATTGACCACGTCACTCAGCGATTCCCCGGCGTCGTGGCCCTCGACGACGTTTCCTTGGCCATCGAGCGTGGGGAGCTGCACGCCATCGTCGGCGAGAACGGGGCCGGCAAATCGACGCTGATGAAGGTCCTCTCCGGCGTCATCGCCGATTACGAGGGGCAAATCCTCCTGCGCGGCCGGCCGGTTCGCTTCGCCGACACGCGTGACGCCGAGGCCGCCGGCATCGCCATCATTCACCAGGAGCTGAACCTGGTCGAGGACCTGTCGGCCGCCGCCAACATCTTCCTCGGCCGCGAGAAGCGCACAGTCCTTGGGCTGCTCGACGACCGTTCGATGGAGCGCGCCGCCGCCGGCCTGCTGGTGCAGCTGGAGTGTCACGTCTCGCCGCGGCAGCCGGTGCGCGAGCTGCGCGTCGGCGACCAGCAGCTGGTGGAGATCGCCAAGGCGCTGTCGCTGGAGACCGACGTCCTCATCATGGACGAGCCGACCAGCGCGTTGACCGAGTCGGAGGTGGCGCGGCTGTTCCGCGTCATCGAGCGGCTGCGGCAGCGCGGCGTGACCATCCTGTACATCTCGCACAAGATGGACGAGGTGTTCCGCCTGGCCGACCGCATCACGGTGCTGCGCGACGGCCGGCTGATCCGCACCCTGCGCCGCGCCGACACCGGGCCGCGCGAGGTGACGCACCTGATGGTCGGCCGCGAGATCGAGGCGGTCCACCTCGGCACGGGCCGCCACCCGGGCGAGGTGGTACTGGAGGTGCGCGAGCTGTCGCTGCCGTGGACCGGACACGCCCGCTCCTGGCGCCTCAAGGACATCTCGTTCACCCTGCGGCGCGGCGAAATCCTCGGCATCGCGGGGCTGATGGGCGCGGGCCGGACGGAGCTGCTGGAATGCCTCTTCGGATCGAGCGCCGAGCCGCCGCGCGGCGCGATCCTGCTCGACGGCCGGGCGGTGCGTTTCGAGCACCCGGAGGAGGCGACGAAGGCCGGCATCGCCCTGGTGACGGAAGACCGCAAGCGCCTGGGGCTGTTCGCGAACCTCGACGTGGGCGAGAACATCACGGTCTGCACCCTGCGCCAGGCGGCGCCGGGCGGCGTCGTCAACTGGGCCGCACAGCGCCGGCTGGCCGAGGGGGTGGTGCGCGACCTGGGCGTGAAGACGGCCGGCACCGCGGCGGCGATCACCAGCCTCAGCGGCGGCAACCAGCAGAAGGCGGTCATCGGCCGCTGGCTGCTCACCAAACCGAAGGTGCTGCTGCTCGACGACCCGACGCGCGGCGTGGACGTCGGCGCCAAGGCCGAGCTGTACCGCCTGATGGATCGACTCTGTCGCGACGGGTTGGGGATCATCGTCACGTCGAGCGAATTGCCGGAGTTACTGACGTTGTGCGATCGGATTCTTGTGTTGTGTGAGGGGCGCTTGACCGGGGAGTTTTCGCGCCCCGAGGCGACCGAACAGCGCATCATGGAGGCGGCGACGCAGCGCGGGGCGTGATCGTCGAGGGGCCTTGGCGTCGTGCGGCCAACCAGACCCAAGGGGCCTGGATTTGTTACAATACGCGCGCTGTGCGATAAGGAGGTGCATGATGACACTGCAAGGAACCGTGAGAAATGGCATGATCGTACTCGATCCACCCCAGCAGTTGGCCGAGGGCACGCACGTGGACGTGGTAGTCCGGGAAGCGCCTGCCGATGCGGGTCAGAAGAAACCGACCTTGGCCGAACGGCTGCTGAAGCATGCAGGAACAGTCACGGGACTGCCCCCCGATCTGGCTGAGCAACACGACCATTACATTCACGGAACGCCGAAACGATGAGGACGGTCTTTGCGGACACTTTTTACTTCCTCGCCCTGCTGAACGCCACGGATCAAGCCCATGCCAAGGCCGTCGCGTTCACGTCGAGCTACCGTGGCCGGCTGGTTACCACGGAGTGGGTGTTGACCGAGCTGGCCGATTGAGTCCAAAGGACGCGGTGGCAGTGTCACACCGCGGTTTCGTCTGGTTCGTCAAGAAGGAGTATGACAAGGCCATCAAGGACTACAACGAGGTCATCCGACTCGCTCCGAACAACGCTGGGGCTTACGCCAATGCGGCATGGGTGATGGCGACGTGCCCGGTCGAAAAGTACCGGGATGGGAAAAAGGCAGTCGAGGTGGCGAAAAAGGCGTGCGAGTTAACCCGATGGGAAGACAGCCACGTTCTCAGCATACTTGCCGCCGCCGACGCTGAGGCTGGCCTGTTCGACGAGGCCGTCAAGTGGCAGAAGAAGGCACTCGATGACAAGGGGTATCCCAAAGCGGAAAGCGACGGGGCACGGAAGAGGCTAACACTGTACGAGGAGAAGAAGCCGTACCGCGATGAGGGCGAGTGAAGCCAGCCTCCGCCTATGCCTTCGGTGGAGCTGCTCGTCGCGGGCCAGGAAGACGCGGCCGAAGCCGCCCTTACTGAGGAGCCGCTCGACGCGGTAGCGGCCGACCTGCGACGACAGGGGGGCGGGGGGAGCCGGCGCGGCGGGGGCGACGGGCTGCCCCTCCTGCTCGGCAACGGTCCCGACCGGGTTCACCTGGTTGCTCATGGAGGCCTCGGGGCACGATCCTGCTGAGGTCGTCATCAGCGGATCATAACAGAGCCAGGAGCAAGGTGCCACAGGCCGCGCTGTCGTGGGCCTGGTTCAAGCCGAGGCAACAGTCCGGGGGGGTCGGGTGGGCGGCGCTCGGCGGGTTGTGTGCCAGCCACCCCCATGCGCGTCAACTTAAGAGCACCTAACTAAACCCCGAGTTGGCAATGCGCCAGCAGATGAGGGCAGCAGCGAGTTTGAGGAAGGAG
>Ga0116224_10000412_pt1 | contig 34110 bp, 28 predicted proteins | sample Sb_taG_9_FD_89699 | JGI IMG/M metagenome (GOLD analysis project Ga0116224, IMG submission 89699) | Peat soil microbial communities from Weissenstadt, Germany - Sb_50d_b_LC metaG | ecosystem: Environmental > Terrestrial > Soil > Wetlands > Peat | place: Germany: Weissenstadt | collected 2010-09-21 | reverse complement strand
TTGCGTAGGGAATCGGTGCAGACTTGCATGGCGCAGCCTCCTGGTGGGAATAAGCCGTGGGCGCCCATCGCCTAGGATACCCGAAAGCCCACTTACCTTCACCCCTTTTCGGGATTGGACCCTGCCAGAAGTCAATCCCGACCTGGAGGACCTGCCGGCCGACAGCTGGAAGCTGCTGCGGCCAAAGGGGGATGCCTTCGACCACCCCAAGACCGAGGTGGGCCTGGTCTACGACGAGCGGGTGGGCGGCGTCGTCTACTTCGGCGGCTGCTCCTCCGGCTACTGCAACACCGTCTGGCTCTATCACGTCGGCAGCAACACCTGGAAAGAAATCCTGCCCTGGGTCAAGGGCAAGGAAGAAGATACCGGCAAGCCCATCGGCCAATGCGGCTACGGCGCGGCCTACAACAGCGACCTGGGCCTGTACTTCAAGCACCGCGCCGGCTCCGGCACCGCCGATGGGCGCGGCGGACGGGGGCGGGACTCGAACAGCTGGACGCTCGACGTCCGCAAGCTGACCTGGGAGCGTGCGGCCACGGGGACGCATGACGGCGGCGGTCCGAACTGGCCGGCGGCCTACTGCTGCTACGGGCTGGTGTACGACCGCGACGCGAAGGTCGCCCTCCTCTACGGCGGTCTGGAGGAAGACCGGGGGACGTGGGCCTTCGACTTCAAGCAGAAGACGTGGAGCAACCTCAAGCCGAAGACGTCGCCACCGCCGCTGTTCCTGCACAGCATGGTTTACGACTCGGTGAACAAGGTCACGCTCTTGTTCGGCGGCCAGACCGGCAACTACGCGACCGGCAAAACGGTCAACGAGACCTGGGCCTACCACCACGACAGCAACACCTGGGAGAAGAAGGACCCGCGGACAGCGCCGGCGCCGCGGGCGCAGGCGCAAGCCTGCTTCGACAGCGTCAACGGCGTGATGATCCTGTTCGGGGGGCATGCCGAGGTCTACCCCAAGAGGACCGAAGGGAAATACTACAGCGACACCTGGGTCTACGACTACAAGGCGGACGCCTGGACGGAGATGAAGCCGAAGCTGTCCCCGTCGAGCAGTGCGGTGCGCTTCATGGCCTTCGACCCGATGAACAACGTGGCCATCAACGTGAGCGGCGACGCGGCCAGGAAGGAGACCTGGGTCTATCGCTACCGAAAGGCCAACCGCAGGTAGTTTGCGCCAACGGCAAATCCACCCGCTGGCGCGCGAAATTCCCGTTCAGCTCCCCTGATGACCGATACCGGGACTTGGCCGGACTGCTCGCTCAGGCCGCCGGTTGGGACGACTTCGCCCAACAAACCGCCCAACAACAGGCTTACCTAACCACGGCCCCCGGCTATAATGAACACGCTTGACCGCAAGCGAGAGGAAGCAGGATGGGGGGCAACGGTCGTGGCAACGCCGGCCGGCCCGCCACACCTCGCTTCGCACGGTTGGGTCTGGCCTGGGAGCCAAACTGCACCGAGGTTGGAGCCGCCCAACAACTGGCTGCCCATGCCAACCTACAACCGCCTACCGCCAAGGAAACGTAAGACCGTAACTCACAATAACATCCGGCGAAATGTACGAATGATACCCGGTGGTGTAATGGTAGCACAAGGGATTTTGGTTCCCTTTGTCGTGGTTCAAATCCACGCCGGGTAGTTTCCTCTCAGCCGGTTTCAATTGATCGCATTCGGCTTCAACTCCTTGCATTTTCAGCACTTGCGGCGAATCGGCGGCGAGCGCCGGAGTGCTGCTCTCCCTGCCACCGGGCCTGACGGAATCCCATCCGGCCTCACCCGGCCGGTAAGCTGGCGGTAAGCTAGACACTGCCTTAGTGGGTGATTTGTCGGCCGTCTCCGTCGCCTTCAAGACCGCGACCTCCGACCGCGGGCCGACCGGGAGTAGCTGCGGAAGCCCATCGACGGCGCCCGCCAGGTCGTGGAGCCGGGCATGGGTGTACACGTTCATCGTCAGGCGAATGTCGGAGTGCCGGGCCAGTTCCTGCGCCAGCTTCGGGCTCACCCCGCTCCGCTCCAGCAGGGTGATGTAGGAGTGCCGGAGCGCGTGGAAGTCGGCAACCCGGCCTTCGGCATCCCGGTAGACGATGCCGGCGGCGGCCAGGTCGAGGCGCAGCATTTCCGCGGCGTCCTTGTGCCAGGGGCCGGGCCAGACGGGGCGGTCAGTGGGCCGGCCGTTGAGGTAGACGCGCAGGGCGGCCGCCACGTCGGGGGGCAGCGGTTGGACCGACGTGCGCCGGTTCTTGCTATACCCGGCCTTCACGGTCGCGGTCGGCGGGTCGGCGTCGAGGGCAAAGGAACCGGGCGCCAGGCTCGCCAACTCGGAAGCGCGGAAGCCGCTCACCATCGCGGTTGCGTACAGCATCAGCCGGTCAGGGCCGATCAGCCCCTCGAACTCGACAGCGCTCCCGCCGGCGGCAGCGAGAAGGTTCTGCAACTCGGACTCCAGCAGCGCCCGCCGCTCGTGGCGCACGTCCGTCCTGGCGTTCAGGCGGGAGAGGGAGATAAGCCGATCCCGGTCAACCCGTTCTGTCTTCGCCAACCAGCGGCAGAACCCCTTGGCCGCGGCGCGGTAGCCGTTGCTGGTTGAGGCACCGATCCCGCGGCAAACGCGATCCTGGATCGCCTCGACGGTCGCCCGCGGGTAGCGGCGGGCCTTGCCGTTGCCCCCCGCGACGGCCAGCCCCTCGCGGCGCAGGAGACGCGCCAGTTGGGGCGGCCGGACTCCCCCCAGGGCCGCGACCAGTTCCCGCGGGGTGAACCACTCCTGACCGGGCGGCAGTGCCGGCCGCGGCGGGTCGCGGCGCAGCCCGTGCAAGAACTCCGTCACCTTCTCCGGGGTGATGTCGGCGATGAAGGCGAACGCGCAGCCGTCGATGATGGCCTGGATGCGCGAGCAGGTCTTGCCGACGTAATCGGCCGTGTTGCCGTCGGCCTCCAGATAGCGGCGGTAGTCGTCCAGGTGTTCCGACAGCGGCCGGCGGCGGTGAGCCTCGAACGGGTCGAGGAGGCCGGCCTTGCCCAGCTCCGCCTTGCGCACCAGTTCGGCGAGCATCTGCTGGGCGGCGGTCTTGTCGGTGGCCAGCGGCTTGGGGAAGGAAATGGAAGGAAATGGTGTCAGATCATTTTTCGGGATCTGCGAACGGGGAAAAATGATCTGACACCATTTATCCCCGGGGAATAATGATCTGACACCATTTATTGTGTGACACCATTTATTGTGACACCATTTATTGTGACACCATTTATTGCCCCATTTATTGACACCATTTATCCCCGGGGAATAATGATCTGACACCATTTATTTTGACACCATTTATTTCCATTTATCCATTTATCCCTGACACCATTTATCCCAATCGAAGATTGACGACCCACTAGCCGGCGACCTGCTTCACCGGCCGGGCAAGCCGGCAGGGGTCGAAGTGGCTGCGCCGCGCCCCGAGGTTAGCCGCCCACCTGCTTCACCGGCCGGGCAAGCCGGCAGGGGTCGAACAACAGGTCGCTTGAATCCGCACTCGCGCTTTCGCAGCGTCTGGTTCAGTGTCACTCAGCGAGCAAGTTGGCGGACAGCAATTGGTCGAGGGCATACGGGCAGGCCACGGGGAACGTCTCGGCCGGCAACCCCGTCTCGGCTGCGGCGCGCTCAACGGCCTTGCGGTAAACGTTCGCCAGCACCGCCTCGGCGTGGTTCCGCAGCACGCCCCGGCTCACCAACCCCTCTAACTCCTGCCGCTGCTCGATGATCGTACCCTTCCAACTGCCCGACCGCCGGTCGGGTTGATGGACCCACTTCAGCGCGGGGGTGATCAGGACAGTGAGCCGGCTCTCGACCTCTCGCCGATCGCGTCGCGCCATGTCCGCCAGGTACTCCGCCAGGTTGGGGTAATCGAGCTCATCCAACCGGCCAAGTCGGATCAGCTCAGCCATAGCCTCCAGCCACGCTGTTTCGTCTTGCTCGTACAGCAAGCTCGGGGAAAGTGCCTGCGCCGTCGTCATTCGTCGGCCCTCGCTCGACTTCGCTGCCCCACTCGGACCAGTGTAGCGGATTATTGCGCCGTCCCGGAGAGGAAATGCCGGCCCTCCTCCGCGGCGTGGGTGCGCGGGTGGTTCTTGATGACCTTGCGTACGTCCTCGTCGGCCGCCTCCCGCGCCCCCTCGTCCCGCAAGCGCCGCGCCAGCTTGAGACGCCGCGCCGCCTCCGCTTCGGCCTTGTCGTCGGGCCGATTGCCCAGGCATTTCACTATCATCTCCCGCCCCAGGTCGTGCGTCTCACGATCCGCACTGACGGCGGCCAGGCCGAGGGCGAGCAGCGCCTGTTCGCCACGGCGCAGGGACAGTTCCCGCAGCGCCTGCTTCGTCGAATCGCCGGGCTCGCCCGCGGCGACGGCGGCCAACTCGGCGACGGTGCGGAAGCACGCCTCCTTCGACGAGGCGGCGGCGGGGACGGGTTTCGGCGGCGCGGCCAGCGCCTGCCGCAGTGCCGGCAACGCCGCGCGCAGCTCGGGGTCAATCGCTTCCAGCGCCCAGCCGGCGCCGTCGCGCACCTCTGGGTCGGCGTCGCGCAGCGCCGCGATCAGGTCCGGGGCGGCGGCCTTTGCCTCGGGGCCGAGCTTCCTCAGCGTTTCGACCGCGAGGCGGCGCACCGCCGGCTCCTTCTCGGCCAGGGCCGCACCCAGCGCCGGCGCCGCGGCGCGCCCCAGCCGGATCATTCCCAGGTGGGCCGCGATGCGCACCTCCTCATCCGCGTCGTGCAGTGCCCCGGCGAAGGCTTGCAGCGCCGCCTCGCCGGCCGCATCGACCTTGCCGTCGGCCGTCACCGTCACCACGTCGCGGAGCGCCGTCACGGCCGCGGCGCGCACCCCCGCGTCGGCGTCCCTGGCCGCGGCGCAGACTCCGGGGACCGCGTCCCGCGCATCGGGACCGATCTTCTTGAGCAAGTCGGCGGCGGCGCGGCGCGTGGCGGGATCTTCAGCCTTGAGCACTCCGGTGAGTGGGCCGACGGCGCCCCGGCCGATGCCCACCAGTGACTCGCGGCAGGCGCCGCGGAACTCCTCGTCGGGTTCGTGCAGCCGTTTCAGCAGCGCCTCGGCCGCGTCGGGCTTCTCCGGCTTGATCGCGGCGAGCGCCCGGGCGGCGCCGAGCCGCACGCCTCGATCCGAATCCTTCAGCGCTTCGACCAGGGCGGGAACGGCCGGGCCGGCCGCCGGGCCGACCTTCGCCAGCGCGGTGACGGCCCCGCGGCGCACCCGGTCATCGACCGCCCCCGTCGCCGTCACCAGGCCCGGCACCGCCCCCTCACCGATGCGCCCCAGCGACTCCGCGGAGCCGGCGCGGATCTCTTCGCTGGGGTCATTGAAGGACTCGATCAGCGCCGGGACCGCGCTCTTGCCAAGCCGGGCGAGTGCCCCACCCGCCGCGGCGCGCACCGACTCGTCGGCGTCGCGCTGGGCGGCGACGAGGCCGACGACGGCGGCCTGGTCGCGCGGCCCGACCCGGCCCAGGGCGTCGGCGGCCGCGGCGCGCACCGGGGCGTCGGCGTCGGTCAGCGCCGCCGTCAGCGCCGGCACGGAGGTGCGGGCGTCGGGGCCGATCTTCCCCAGCGACAGCGCCGCCCAGGTGCGCAGGCCGCCGTCGCGCTGCTGGAGCACCTCGATCAGTGCCGGCACCGCCTCGTTGAGGACCGGCTTGATGGCCGCGTTGTCGGGGTCGATCTTCACCAGGGCGTTGGCGGCCAGGATGCGCACCCCCTTGTCGTCGTGCGCCAGCCCCTCGGTCAGCGCCGGCACCGCGGCGCGGGCGTCGGGGCCGATCTTCCCCAGGGCCACGCTGATGCTGTACCAGCCGCGGAGGTCGGCGCCTCGCAGGACGGCCGAAAGGGCGGGGACGGCCGGCGCGCCGATCCGCACCAGGGCGTGGTGGGCGGCGACGCGCAGCTCCTTGTCGTCGTCCTTCAAGGCGGTAACAAGATCGGGTATGGCGGCGTTGACGGCGGGCGGGCCGATCTGTCCCAGCGCCAGGGCGGCGCTCGCGTCCTTGTCCTTCAGCGCCTGGCGCAACGGCGGCACGGCCACGACGCCGAGGCGGGCCAGCGCCGACGCGGCCGCGGCGCGAATATCCTTTTCCGGATCCTTCAAAGCGCGAACCAGGCCGCGCAGGGCGTCGCCGTCGGCCGGGCGGACCTCCCCGAGCGCCAGGTAGGCCAGAGAACGCACCTGCCGGTCGGCTCCCCCTTCCGCGGTCTTCAGCAGGGGCGCGACGGCGGGCGGTCCGATGGCGGCCAGGGCGCTGGCGGCGTAGCGGCGCACTTGCGGGTCGCCGTCCTTGAGCGCCTCGACCAGGGCGGGCACGGCGGTTTTGGCGTCGGCGCCGGCGAGGCCGAGGGCGTTGGCGGCCTTGCGCCGCGTCGTCGCGTCTTTCGACTTGAGGGCCAGGACGAGCTGCGGCACGGGCGGCTTGAGGAGGTTCTGTGACTTCTTCAGCCGGTCGGCGGACGCCTGCTTGAGCGCGGTCAGGTAGGCGGCATACGGGGTGGGGCCGACGCCCTTGCCGATGCTGTCGCGCACCTCGGCGAGCAGCTCCACGTCGTTGCACGCCGCCAGAAGCGTGCCGAGCTTGCCGCTGATGGCCACGACCGGGCAACTGGCGTCGAGCGTGGCCGACCGGTTCAGGCCGCGCACCAGCGCCCGGATGGCGTCGGGGCCAAGGGCCTCGAAGTCAGCCGCCGCCTTGCGCCCCTCCAGCCCGCGCAGCCGGCCGATGTCGTACAGGATAAAGCGCCCAACGACCCGGTCGTACAGCGCCTCGCGCTCGGGGGTCGCCCGCGGCACTTCCTTCGGGGCAGTGTCCGCGGCGGACGTGAGAAGGAGGGTCTCGGACAAGAGGGGAAGCGGCCCGACCGCGACGCCGGCGGCCAGCCGATTGTCCGGTGCGTTGGCGGCCAGCTCCAGGTCGGGCGCCGGCTGGGGGCGGCGCGTCGGGAAGAACGGCGCCAGGGCGGCGACCGGCCGCTCGGCGGGCGGCGCCGGCGCCGGCTCGACTCGCGGCGCGTCCTCCTCCGAGGGAGCCGGGCGCTCCTTCGGCCGGGTGTCGGTCGGAGCGGTTTGTTGTTCTGCGACGAGGGCAGGGGCTTCCGGCTCGGGTTGCGGTGTGGGCTTGTCGCCGCGGTTGCCCAGGAGCAGGAAGGTGACGGAGAAGCCGACTATGAGCAGTAGCATCAGCGCCGGCGCGACGAGCCACGGCCAGAGGGACATGGGAGTAGGTTGCGGTCGTTCGGTCACGTCGGCCATGAGCAGCGCCTCCTCGGGCAAGTGGCTCTATCGTAACCCAACCGGTGCCGTAGCCGCAAGCTGCCAGCTTGCGCGCTGTTCCCGAGCGCGCAAGCTGGCAGCTTGCGGCTACGGGAGCCGAGCGAGCCCACACCGCGAACGCGGCGCCGCGGCCGACTTGCGCTGCGCTCCTTGTCGCCGGCCGTTCGCTGTGGCACAATCATGCCGTCAGCCGCCACCCCACCGGAGGTTTCCCGTGACTGCCGTCTTTCGCTGCCGCGCCGTCTTCGTGTCCCTGCTGCTTCTCCTGGCGGGGCCGCTCGCCCACGCGACTGCCGCCGACAAGGCCCACGTCTACGTCATCCTCTGGTTCGACACCGAGGATTACCTCCTCCCCGCCAGCGACGACGCCGCCCTGCGCGTCGCCGACTTCCTCACTAAGGAAGGGGTGAAGGCGACCTTCAAGGTGGTCGGCGAGAAGGCGCGCACCCTGGAACGGCGCGAGCGCAAGGACGTCATCGCCGCCCTGAAGAAACACGAGATCGGCTTTCACTCCAACTATCACAGCGTGCAGCCGTCGCCGGCGATGTACCTGTCGGACCTCGGGTGGGACGAGGGCGTCGCCGAGTTCGACCGGCGCGAGCGTCCCGGCTACGACGACGTGAAGCGCATCTTCGGCCAGGCGCCGAGCTGCTACGGCCAGCCCGGCTCGTCCTGGGGGCCGCAGGTCTTCGGGGCCATGAAGCAGTGGGGCATGCCGGTCTACCTCGACGTCGGCAGCCACGTCCGGCTCGACGACAAGCCTTATTACTACGGCGGCCTGCTGAACATCTACAAGCTGGCCCACCAGGTCCGCGCCGACCTGAACAAGCCGGGCGAGCTGTCCGCCGCCGAGGACCGCTTCCTCAGCGCCCGCAAGAAGCTGCTCGACGAGGGCGGCGGGATGGTCAGCATTTACTACCACCCCTGCGAGTTCGTCCACAAGGAGTTCTGGGACGCGGTCAACTTCCGCAACGGCGCCAACCCACCGCGCGAGCAGTGGCAGAAGCCGCCTCAGAAGACCAACGAGGAGAGCCAAACCAGCTATGACATTTTCGAGAAATACGTCCGTTTCATAAAGCGCTTCGCCGACGTCCGCTTTATCACCGCGACCGAGGCGGCGAAGCTGTACCGCGACAGGGCTCAGGGCCGCAAGTTCACTCCGGCGGAGCTGAAGGCCCTGGCCGCGGACGTCGGCGAGGGCGTCACCTTCCAGAACCGGGACGATTACGCCCTGTCGGCGAGCGAGGTGTTTGCCCTGCTCAACGACTACGTCGTGCTGAAGACGGCGGGGCAAGACGTGCCGGGCCTCGAGTTGAAGGGGACGCCCAACGGCCCGTCGAGCCCGGTGGCGCCGCTGGCCGAGGCGGTGACGACGGACGACAGCCAGTTGGCCCGGACGGCGGCCGACGTGGCGAGCTACCTTAAGAAGCAGGGGCGTGTGCCGGCGTCGGTGTGGCTGGGCAGCACGCCGGTGCCGCCGGAGTCGTACCTGCGGGCGCTGGCCGAGGTGGTGCCGCTGCTGGCGGAAGGCAAGCCGCTGCCCAAGACGATCGAGGTCAAGCCGGCGAAAATGGCGGCGGCGAAGTACGTCGCCGACGACGACCCGAAGCTGTGGGGGTGGATCATCTTCCCGAAGGGGTTCCGGGCGCCGGCGATGATGGACCTGGCCAAGCGCCAGGCGTGGACGCTCAAGCCGGCCCTGCTGGACAAGAACGCGGAGTGAGTTATGGGAGTCGGGCTGTATTTCGTGGGGCGGAGACTTGGGGGACGGCATGCCCGAGACTGATGAAAGCGGGTTACCGCGCCTCCGACTGGAAGACCTGGCGTCGGGCTTCCCTCACATCCCCAGTGTGTGCGGGGCGAGTCTGGCCCAGGCAGCCGCCCTTTGTTTGGAAGGGGAACGGCACGCCAGCGGGGTTCGCTTGATCGTCGAAGGAACCGTTCAAGGTGTCTTCCTGCTCGAATGGTCGCTAGACGTGACGGAGGCCATGCGCCGCTTCTGGGCCGACCCGGATGAAACGACCGAGCAAGGCGCATACGCCATAGCGATCTTGCTGATGAGGGCGCTGGGCGGGTATACCGTGGTGGAGCGAGCCTGCCGGCCAACCGGAATTGACTGGTGGCTCGGGCACGCGGATAACTTGTACCAGGCAACCGCCCGCCTGGAAGTATCCGGGATCCGGGAAGGCGACCCGCGCGCGATCAACAGTCGGGTGAAAGCCAAGGCCAAACAAACAGAGCGATCTGTCACCTCGGGGCGAATCTCCTTCGTCGTCGTGGTCGAGTTCGGAGAACCGACAGCCAGGGTGGTACGGCTATGATGCAGCGGATGAAAGACCTCCACCACGAAGCGATGCGCTTCGTGGATGAAGCCGGCGACCTGCGCCGCAAAGGCGATGCGGAGGGGTCCGACGAACGGTTGCGTCGCGCCTTCGACCTGGAGCGGCAGGCCGCCGAACTCAGCGCCTCCGATTTGACTCTGGAGCCCACGCGTTCGGTCCTGCACCGCAGCGCCGCCACTCTGGCGTGGCAGTGCGGCGAGTACCGGGAGGCCGAGCGACTCATTACGACGGCGCTGTCCGGCAACCCACCGGCGGACGTTGCCGAAGAGTTGCGCGACTTGCTCTTGAGGGTTTATTTCGAGCAATCGCCGCGGAAGAAGCGGCGCTTGCTGACGACTCCCTCGCCCCCCACGCCGTCGAGCTGACGAAACCGCTCAGCGCGCCCACAGCTTGCGATCCAGGCTGCGGTAGCCGATGGCCTCGGTGACGTGCCCCTGCTGGACCTCGCCGCTCCCCTCCAGGTCGGCGATGGTCCGCGCCACCCGCAGGATGCGGTCGTGCGCCCGCGCCGACAGCCCCAGGTCCTCCATCGCCTGCTTCAGCAACCCCTTGCCCGCCTCGTCCAGCGCGCAGTACTTGCGCATCTGCCGGCTGCTCATCTGGGCGTTGAGCCGGTGGCTGTCGGCCCCGAAGCGCGCCCGCTGCACCCGCCGCGCCCGGTCCACCTGCTCGCGCATGCCGGCGCTGGACGTGCCGTCGGCCTGGGCGGACAACTCCTGGAACGGCACCGCGGGCACCTCGATGTGCAGGTCGATGCGGTCCAGCAGCGGGCCGCTGATGCGACCCATGTAGCGCTCGATCTGCGTCGGCGAGCACTTGCACTGGTGGCGCGTGTCGCCGAGGTAGCCGCACGGGCACGGGTTCATCGAGGCGACCAGGAGGAAGCTGGCCGGGAAGGTGGTCGAAGTCAGCGCCCGCGAGATAGTGACCGAGCCGTGCTCCAGCGGCTGGCGCAGCACCTCCAGGCTGCGGCGGTGGAACTCGGGCAGCTCGTCGAGGAACAGGACGCCGTTGTGGGCCAGGCTGATCTCGCCGGGGGCGGGCGGGTTGCCGCCGCCGACCATGCCGGCGTCGCTAATGGTGTGGTGCGGGTCGCGGAAGGGGCGCGTCGCCAGCAGCGGCTCGTCGGCCTTCAGACGGCCCAGGGCGCTGTAGATGCGCGTCGTGCTCAGGCTTTCGGGAGGCGTCAAGGGGGGCATGATCGTCGGCAGGCGCCGGGCCAGCATCGTCTTGCCGGTGCCGGGCGAACCGATCATCAGGACGTTGTGGCCGCCGCTGGCGGCGACGATGAGGGCGCGCTTGGCGAACTCCTGCCCGCGCACGTCAGAAAAATCCACGTCGTAGGTATTCAGCGTGCGGAACAGCTCCTCGATGTTCGAGGCGACCGGCTCGGCGTCGAGCTGGCCGGAGAGGATGCCGACGGCGTCGGCGAGGCCGGCGACGCCGAAGACGGCCACCTCCTGCACGACGGCGGCCTCGCGGGCGTTGGCCGCCGGGACGAGCAGCTTCGGCACCTTGCGCCCGGCGGCGGCCATCGCCATCGACAGCGCCCCCTTCACCGGCCGCACGCTGCCGTCGAGGGCCAACTCGCCGACGCTGGCGAAGTCCTTCAATTGCTCGGGCAGGAGCTGCCCGGTCGCCACGAGGAGGCCCAGGGCGATGGGCAGGTCGAAGCCGCCGGCACTCTTGGGCAGGTCGGCGGGGGCGAGGTTGATGACGGTGCGCCCCGGGTGGCGGCCGTAGCCCAAGTTGGCCAGGGCGCGCTCAATGCGGTGGACGCTCTCCTTGACGGCCATCTCGGGCAGACCGACGAGGACCGTTTTCGGCAAACCGGCCGAGGCATCGACTTCCACCTCGACGGGAAGGGCGTCGATGCCGACGAGGGCGAAGGTATTTAGCTTGGCGAGCATGGGAGTAAACACACCACGAAACACACGAACCACACGAAAGAAGCCCGAGGATACCCCGTCCTCCTGCCGTTGTCTTCTCTTTTTTTCGTGTGTTTCGTGTGTTTCGTGGTGAAGCCACTCCGATAGACGCGGCGGAACTCGTTTGCTACACTTCCTTTCTACCCGATCCTCAGGCGTTGCGGGAGAGTTGGCCGTGCCCGTCATCGAAATCAAGAACCTCGTCAAGCAGTACGGCAAGATCGAGGCGCTGCGGGGCGTCACGCTCGACATCCAGAAGGGCGAAATCTTCGGCCTACTCGGCCAGAACGGCGCCGGCAAGACCACGATGGTCAAGATCCTGCTGGGCATCACCAAGCCGTCCTTCGGCGAGGCGTCCCTGATGGGCGAGCCGGTCGGGACCGCCTCCGTCCGCAAGCGCGTCGGCTACCTCCCCGAGGACCACCGCTTCCCCGACTACCACACCGGCTACAGCCTGCTCGACTTCTACGGCTCAGTGCTCGGGATGCCGGGCAAGGATAAGAAGCAGCGCATCGAGGAGATGCTCGAGCTGGTCGGCCTCAAGGGGCGGATGCACTACAAGATCCGCACCTACTCCAAAGGCATGAAACAGCGCCTCGGCGTCGCGCAGGCGATCTTCCACGACCCGGACGTCATCTTCCTCGACGAGCCGACCGACGGCGTGGACCCGCGCGGCCGCCGCGAGATCCGTGAGCTGCTGCTCCAACTCAAGGACGAGGGCAAGACCATCTTCCTCAACTCGCACCTGCTCGGCGAGGTGGAGCTGATGACCGATCGCGTCGCCATCCTCGACCGGGGCGAGTTGATCCGCCTCGGGACGACCGAGGAGCTGACGCAGCAGCGCGGCCTGTACGTCATCGGCCTGGCGGAGGGTGAGGAGTTCCCGCGCGCGGAGGTGAGCAAGCTCGGTTGCGAGGTGACGCACAACGACGGGCTTTATGAGGTCGCGCTGAAGGAGGGGCAGAACATCGACACTATCCTCGACCTGCTGCGCGAGCGAGGCCTGAGGCTGCGCCACCTGACCGAGAAGCACACGACGCTGGAAGACCTGTTCATGCAGACGGTGGAGGCAGCCGAGCCCGGCGTTGACCGGCCGGTGCGCCGCCGGCGCCCCACGCGGTAACCGAACGAGGGCCCGACCATGAAATTCCTGGCCATCCTCAAGGACTCCCTGCGCGAGACGCTGGACGTCAAGTTGTTCTACGTCCTCGGCGCCCTGTCCGTGCTCTTGATCCTTTTCGTGGCGAGCATCACCTACAAGCCCGAGCCGATGGAGCCGCGGATCAAGTCATTCGCGGTCATGGTCCCGTTGGCCATCGGCATCACCCAGGACCTCCAGGCGAAGGATGAGACGCGGGGGCTGATCGTCCAGCCCGACGTGAAGAACTTCGAGCAACTGGACAAGGACAAGGGACCCTGGGAGGCCCCCTTCCGGTTCACCCTCCTGTTGACGCTCCTCGCCACCCGCGACGAGGACCGGGGCCACCCGTTCGGCAAGAAAGGGGGCGGGGAGGGGCCGGAGCACGTCGAAACCGATAAGGACCGTGAACTCATTGCCGAGGGGAAAAAGCGCCTTACGCCCGACTACGTCCAGCGAATGGTGAAGCAGGGGATTCCTTTCGTCAAGGACGTGGAGGTGAAGCCCGCCGAGGGCGAGCACGACCAGGCGGCCTTTACGGTCACGACGAACGGCACGACATTCAAGAGCCGCAAGGAGTGGTTTCACACGCCGGCCCTGTTCTTCGGGGCGCTGGAAGTGCCCATGCCGGTGCCGATGCCCCTCGGGATCATCATCCAATTCATCGGGGACTGGATCGTCGGCACTTTCGGCACCGCCATCATCATGTTCCTCAGCGTCATCATGACGGCGTCGTTCCTGCCGAGTATGCTCAACAAAGGGACCGTCGATCTGCTGCTAGTCAAACCCATCCACCGCACCTCCCTATTCCTGTACAAGTTCACGGGTGGGCTGCTGTTCATGTTCCTGAACACGGCCCTCATCATGGGCGGAATCTGGCTGGCACTGGGGCTTCAGACCGGCATCTGGACCAACTCCTTCTTGCTCTGTATCTTCATCTACACCTTCCAGTTCGCGGTTTTCTACTCAGTTTCGGCCCTCGCCGCCGTCTTTACGCGCAGCCCCATCGTCGCCATCCTGGCCTCCGTGGCGTTGTGGGTGTTACTCTTCGCGGTAGGCTGGACGCACTGGTGGTTCATTGAGAAGGGGCGCGAACAGAAACCCCCGAGTGAAACCCAGCACTGGGCGTACGTCGGCTATGACGCGGTCCACACCGTGCTGCCGCATTACAAGGACGTGGACTGGCTGACGACGCGCCTCATCGTGGAGGAACTCGTCAGTAAGATCCAGGCCGACCCGGCGGACCGTGAGAAGACGAACAAGCAGCTCGACAAGGATTACGGCGCTTACCATTGGAGGACCAGCCTCCTGGTCTCTGGGCTCTTCATTGTCGTCGTGGTGGGCCTCGCCTGCTGGCGGTTCACCGTGCGCGACTACTGACCACGCGGCCCCCGTCCCTTGTCCCTCATTTCTCGATACAAAGGACGGGAAACCGAGGGGCATTTCACCCATGACCGACGCCGTCTTCCAGCGCTGCATCAACCCGGGTTGTGCCGCCACCGCCGCCGTGGCGGACACTTCCTTCGTCTGCCCGCGCTGCGGCGGCCTCATGGACGTGGCCTACGACCGCGCCCGCCTGCCGCCGCCGAAGTCGCTGCGCGACTTCGAGGCCAGGTGGGCCGACCGCGCCAACCCCCTCTCCTTCAGCGGCGTCTGGCGCTTCCGCGAATTGCTGCCGTTCGCCCCGCCCGAAAGGGTGGTGACCATCGGCGAGGGGCAGACCATCCTGCAGAAGGCCGACGCCGTCGCCGGCTACGTCGGCCTGGAGCCGGGCCGGCTCTTCCTCCAGTACGAGGGGATGAACCCGTCGGGCAGCTTCAAGGACAACGGCATGACGGCGGCGTTCACCCACGCCCGCATGGTCGGCGCCCGCCGCGCCGCCTGCGCCAGCACCGGCAACACCAGCGCCAGCCTGGCCGTGTTCTGCTCCGCCGGTGGCCAGATGCGCGCCGTCGTCTTCATCGGCAGCGGCAAGATCGCCTACGGCAAGTTGGCCCAGGCGCTGGACCACGGGGCGCTGACGGTGCAGATCGCCGGCGACTTCGACGACGCCATGCAGCGCGTGCAGCAGGTAGCGCGCAAGCTCGGCATCTACCTCGTCAACAGCATCAACCCCTTCAGGTTGGAGGGGCAAAAGGCGATCATGTTCCGCGTGCTGGAAGCGCTGCGCTGGGAGGTGCCGGACTGGGTGGTGGTGCCCGGCGGCAACCTCGGCAACGTCAGCGCCTTCGGCAAGGCGTTCATCGAGCTGAGCGAGCTGGGCCTGGTCCAGCGCGTGCCGCGCCTGGCGGTCATCAACGCCGCGGGGGCGAATACCTTCTACCAGCTCTACGAGAAGCAGGGGCTGCGCTGGAACGGCGGCCGGCCCGACCCCGAATTGATCGGCGGATATTATCGCGGCCTGGACGCCGGCCACATCCGCGCCTCGACCATCGCCAGCGCCATCGAGATCAATCGGCCGGTCAACCTGCCCAAGGCGCTGCGAGCGCTGGAGTTCTGCGGCGGCGTGGTGCGCGAGGTGAGCGATCAGGACATCCTCGATGCCAAGGCGAAGGTCGGCGCCGGCGGACTCGGCTGCGAGCCGGCGTCGGCGGCCAGCGTCGCTGGCGTACGGAAGCTGCGAACCGAAGGTGTCATTGATAAGGACCAGAAGGTCGTTTGCGTGTTAACGGGACATCAGCTAAAAGATCCCACAGCGACCGTGGCCTATCACAGCACGGACCAACGAACGTTTGATGAGGTGTTGGGGCAGCGGGGAGTGAAACGGGCTGCCTTCGCCAACCGTGCGGTGCAGATCCCCAATGACCTTGACGAGATCATCAAGGCCATCGAAGTCTACTCCTGAGCGCCACCCTAAATGGGGCCACGCTTCGTGAAGCGTGGAAGGTCGAGCGGGTGGTCTGCATTCTGACCGGGCACACTTCAATTCGGCCACACCCGTGGCGGTGTGGAGACCAGCGGCGAAGGCAGCCCGGTAGGTAGATTGTGTCAAGCGAGGCGGGGCAGGTCAAGTATCGTTCTGCCGTAGACCTTGCGATCAGGGCTTGGGTCTCAATCGCCAGGGAGGCAGCAATGAAAACCGTTATTGGCATCAACGGCGCCTGCGGCCGCATGGGGCAGCGGCTGATCCACCTCGCCCACGAAGACCCGGCGCTGACCGTCGGCGCCGCCCTGGAAGCGCCGGGACACCCGCGGCAAGGACACGACGCCGGCGAGGTGTGTGGGATCGGTAAAATCGGCATTCCCGTCCGCCACGGTATCACGCCCGACCTGCGGCTCGAGGTGGTCATCGACTTCTCGGTGCCGGAAGGGACGCTGGCCCTGCTGCCGCAGTGCGTGGCGCACCGCATCCCCATCGTCATCGCGACGACCGGCTTCTCGGCGGAGCAGCGGCGCGAGGTCGAGGAGGCGGCGCACGAGATCGCCTTGCTGCAGTCGCCGAACATGAGCCTGGTGGTAAACGTGCTGTTCAAGCTGGTGCGCGAGGCGGGGACGGCGTTGAAGGGCAAGGGCTTCGACGTGGAGATTATCGAGCGGCACCACCGCTACAAGAAAGACTCGCCCAGCGGCACGGCGCTGCACTTCGCCAGGATCGTCCAGGAGGCGATGGGGCAGACGGAATTGCGGCACGGCCGCGAGGGGCTGGTGGGCGAGCGGCCGCCGCAGGAGATCGGCCTCCACGCGGTGCGCGCCGGCGACAACGTCGGCGAGCACACGATCCTCTTCAGCGCCCTGGGGGAGACGATGGAATTGGTCCACAAGAGCAGTTCGCGCGACAGCTACGCGCGCGGGGCGCTGGAGGCGGCGAAGTTCCTCGCGGGCAAGCCGGCGGGGCGGTACACGATGGATGACGTGCTGGGGTTGTAACACCCTCGCGTGGTCGGCTACACTCTTGGTGGGGACGTGTAGCGGAGGAGGACGGATGACAACCATCTCCATCATGCCTGAATGCACCACGACAGGCGATCGCGCTTACCGAGCGGTTGCCGGGCAGATTCAGTCTGTCGGTAAAACCCCGGGAGAAGCGCTGGACGCCGTGACGGCCCAACTCAGCGAGGCCGAAACCAGCACCGTTGTCGTCGTCCAGAGCCTGCGCCCGGACCACTTCTTCACCGCTGCGCAGCAACAGAGGTTGGCCGAGTTAATGCAACGCTGGCGAACTGCCCGCGATGCGGGCCAGGCGTTGCCGCCGGAAGAGCAGGCCAAACTGGATACCCTGGTGGAAGCACAGTTGCGTGGGGCAGCCGCACGCGCCGCGTTCCTCTTGCGGCAGCAGGGGCGATGAACCCACTTTTGCCTTGACGCATCCGCTGGGTCGCTCAGGGGCGGGGCGGGCTGCCTGTCGGTTTCGGCCAGTAGCGCCACGCCAGCGCCGCCAGGATCAGCGCCCCTCCCGCCAGCGTGAATCCCGTCGGACTCTCCTTCTGCGGCGCCACCAGGTAAGCCCAAACCGGGTTGAGCAGCGGCTCCAGCAGCGTGATGACGCCGGCCTCCTGCGGGCTGACCACGCGCAGGCCGCGGGCCATCAGCAGGTACGGGGTCCCCATCTGCACAGCCCCGAACAGCGCCAGGACGCCGAGTTGCGGCCAGGTCAGCGACGGCCAACCCGTGTCCGAAAACAGCAAGAGCGGCGCCACCGCCAGCGCCGCCCCGAGGTGGTTGAGCACGGTCAGCCAATTCGACGAGGCGTTGCGGAGCCCGCGCAGGAAGAGGATCACGCCGGCGTAGAAAAAGCCGCTCGCCAGCCCCAGGCCGAGGACCGGCAGGCCCCCGTCGTCGCTGCCGCCCAGGAAGATGACGCCGACGCCGGCCAGGCCGAGAACCACGGAAGCGAGACCCCGACGGCTGCCCCGTTCGCCGAGCCACCAGACGCCCGCGAGGTACAGCCACAAGGGCGCTGAGTATTGCAGCAGGATGGCGTTGGACGCCTTGCCCCGCCCCAGGGCGAGAACGAATGTCAGGTTCATCGCAGCGAAGATCGCGACCATCCCGACCATCGCGGGGCGAAACGAGAGGTCGCGGCGGCGCAGCGTTGGCAGCAGCACCAACCCGGCGAAGAGGACGCGGTAGAAGGCGATGTCGAAGTCGCCCACCGGCTCGGGGCCGAGCGCGGGCAGGGGCGTGTTGTTTTTCAGGACGTTCTTGAACAGTCCGCTCAGGCTCCACAGCACCGCCGCCAGGACGATGAGCAGCCGCCCGCGGGCCAGCGACGAGGTGGAGGGAAGCGTGCCCTTGGTCAGACGGCACTCTCCTGTCGGGCGCGGGCCAGGAGGTCGGCGACGCCGAGCAGCCCCGCCCAGTGGTCGAGGTAAGTGTTGTCGAGTTGGCCGGCCTGAATTTGCAGCAACTCCTTCACGTCACGCCATTGCAATTCCGACGACTCGTTGCCCAGCCGATACCAACGGAGCTTGAACAGCAGCAAGTCTTCGGGGGAAAGGACGACGAGCGGCTCGCCCGGCCGGTCGGGCAAGGGAACGGCACGGCGCCGGCCCCACGCCGACTGCTCGAACGCGCTGTCCGGACGCACGAAGACATCGACCTTGAAGCCCGTGAGGGTGTTGATGATGTTGAACGAGGTCCGCGCACGGTTGGCCTGGGCCACCGACTCCGGACTGACGTAATAGTCGGGGCCGAGGGCGGCGATGAGCTGCGCCTCCTTGCCGGGAAACGGCTCGACCGTGACGTCCGCGTCGTTCGTCTGCCGGCCCCGCGCGTAAATGGCGGCGGCCATCGAGCCCCCCAGGGCGTAAGGGACGTCGAGCCTCGTCAAGACCTCCGTCACGGCGCGCAGCCCGCGCAGGCTGTCCGGATCCACCGTCATCGCTCCCTCCCGGGCGCTCAGCCCGAGGCCGAACTGGAGGCGCATCCAGTCTTCGACCACGTCCTGCGGCGTGGCCGACGGCTTGCGCAAGCCCACCCCGGCCGCGTGCAGCAACCGGGCCTCGCGGTACACCTGGCCCAGGCGCAGCCATTTCTGCCCCGGGGTCATCCTTCGGTAGACCTCGTTCAGCACGCGCTGGGCTTCCGGCGAGGTGTCATTCGGCCTCATGGTCCCGCGGCCCTCCCCCGCCTATCTCTCGCGCCGCAGGTATCCCACGATGAGGACACCGATGCCGGCCAGGACCAGGCCGATGCCGCCCGCGCCCAGGAGCATGACCTTTCCCACGCCCGACGGTTGACGCCCGTCTTCGATGATGAGGCAGCGCTCCAGGTCGGCCGTCGGGTAGCTTTGGCGCAGCAACCGCTTCTCCTCCGCCCCCAGCTTTGTGATGCGGTTCGTCACCATCCCGGCCAGCCGCTTCACCCCCAGGTGCCTGACCAGTTCCCCCTTATTCTGCACCTGCGTGCTCATGATGATCGCCTGCACGTTCTTGACGTCGCCGACTTCTTCCCCGCCGGAGGTACCCTCGGACGGGATCACCGGCACCCAGACCTGGGCCCAGCTGTTGCCATTCATCCGGATCACAAAGTTCTGTCCCAGGCCGTAATCCTTGAGGATGATGTTGGCGTTGCCGTCCGGCCCCCGGGCGATCAGGTCCTTCAGCGCGATTTCCTCCGGCTCGTCCGACACGACCACCGACACATCACGCTCGCGGTAGGCCCAGGCCACGAGCACACACCCAATCAGGATAAGGATCCCGGCGAAGCGGTAGGCCACGGCACGGCTCCTGCGCTGAGAGACGACGCGGCGACACCAATGTCGCCGCAAGGCATGTGGCAGTCCTCTGTCCTGCAAAGTGCGGCGGGTAAGTGTCAAGCCGTTGGCGCTTCGGGCGCGGTTGGCGAAACGATGAATCAGCGCTCCCCGGAGGGTCGCGGCTAAACAAGGATTTCCGCCAGCACCTCGCCCATGCTCCTGTCCAGGATAGCAACCATCTCGTCAATGTCCTCCGCCGTCGAGACCAGCGGCGGGCCGAAGGCGATCCAGTGCGGGTCGAAGCGCGTCAGCAGCCCGTTGGCCAGCGCCCGCCGGCCGACCTTCACGCCGAAGCTCACCTCGGCGGGGAAGCGCTCCTTCGTCTTCAAGTCGCGGACAAACTCGATCCCCTGGAACAGCCCCTTGCCGCGGATGTCGCCGATGACGCCGTGCTTCCGCGCCAACTGCTCGAAGCCCTCGCGCAGCCGCTGGCCCTGCTTGCGGGCGTTGGCGCACAGGTCGTTTTCCAGGATCTCGCGCAGCACGGCCAGGCCGGCGGCGCAGGAGATCGGGTTGCCCTCGAACGTGTGTCCTTCCACGAAGCCGGGGTTCTCCGCGACCGGCCCCCAGAAGGCGTCGGCAATCGGCTGGCGGCAGATCATCGCCGACAGTGGGGCGTAGCCGCCCGCGATCCCCTTGGCGGTGCAGAGGACGTCGGGCGTGACGCCGAACGTCTCGGCGGCGAACAGGTGGCCGGTGCGGCCGGCGCCGGTGATGATCTCGTCGAAGATCAGCAGGATGTTGTGCCGGTCGCAGACCTCGCGCAGGATCGGCAGGTACTCCGGCGGCGGGTCGATGATGCCGCCGGTGTGGCCGATCGGCTCGACGATCACCGCGGCGACGGTGTCGGGATCCTCCATCTCGATGACGTCGTTGACGATCGTGGCGCAGGTGATGCCGCAGTCGGGGTAGGCCTTGCCGAACGGGCAGCGGTAGCAGGTCGGCGGGAAGACGTGGAGGAAGCCCGGGGCCAGCGGCTCGTTGACGGTCTTGCGCGACTTCAGGCCCGACGCCGACAGCGAGCCCATCGTCGAGCCGTGCCACGACAGGTAACGGCTGAGGACCTTGTACTTGCCGGGCCGGCCGGTCAGGCGGTGATACTGCCGGGCCAGCTTGAGGGCGGCCTCGGTCACTTCCGAGCCGCCGCACTGGAACTTGACCGCGGACAGGTCGCCGGGGGCCAACTCGGCCAGCAAGGTCGCGAGCTGAACGGCGAGCGGGTTGGTGCCGTGCATCGGCGGCGAGAAGCACAGGGTGTCGAACTGGGCGCGGATGGCGTCGATGACGCGGCGGTTGTTGTGGCCGACCGAAACGACGTAGATGCCGGACAGGGCGTCGAGGTAGCGCTTGCCGGCCACGTCCCAGTAGTGGACGCCGTCGGCGCGGGCCATGACGAGCGGGTGCTTCGACCACTCGGCCATCTGGTCGCGCACGAAGATGTGGCGCAGGAAGCGCTCCTCGGTGGTCTGGGCGTCGGAGATCAAGTCGGGCAGGGTGGCGGTGGTCATGGGGATTCCTGTTTGGCCGCTTGCGGCTTCGCGTTCGCACAACCCTGATGCGGCGAACGCTAAGCCGCAAGCGGCTTACGGTTTCGGCTGGTGGTAGGGCTTCTTCTGCTCGTAGAGGGCGACGCGCTCCTGGAACTGCTTTTTCTGGGCCTCTGGCGCCAGCTCGACGGCCTTCTTCTCCCACTTCACCGCCTCGTCGAAGCTACCGGCCTCGGCGTGTGCCGCGGCGAGGGTGTCGAGGGTTTCGGGCTCCTTGTGCCCGCGCAGCTCGCACGCCTTGGCGGCCAGTTCGACGGCCCGCTTGCCATCGCGCTGGGCGGCCTCGGGGCAGGTCGCCAGGAACCAGGCGAGGTTGTTCAGCGCCAGGACGTCCTTCGGCGCCCCCTTGACCGCCTCCCCGTAGTCGGCGGCGGCGCTGGCGTAGTCGCCCTTCTTCTCGTAGGCCTGGGCGCGCGCCCCAAGGTGAAGGCACTGTTCGGCGACAGCTTCAGCGCCTGGTTGTAGTCCTCCAGGGCGCGATCGGGATCGCCTTTCTCCCTGTACAGGTGGCCGCGGGCCAGCCAGGTCGCAGGGCTGTTCGGGGCAAACTTGACGGCGGCGTCGAGGTCGGCCAGGGCCTGGTCGAAGTCACGCTTGCGGACGTGGGCGTTGCCGCGGGCGAGGTAAGCCGAGGGGTTCCTCGGGTCCAACTTCAGCGCCTCGTCGTAGTCGAGGATCGCCTTATCGAGGTCGCCCTTGACGGAATGGACGTCGCCGCGCGTCGTCAGCGGCAGAGGGCTCTTCGGCTCCAGCCAGGCGGCCTCGTCGAGGTCGGCTAGCGCCTTGGCGAAGTCCTTCCCCTGGGCATAGACGCGCGCCCGATCAACGTAAAGAGTGGCGCTCTTCGGCAGCAGGCCCAGGGCCGCCGTGTAGTCGGCCAGCGCCTTGGCCTGGTCGCCCTTGGCGAGGTAGATCTCCGCGCGGCGCACGTGGTAGGTCGATTCCTTGGGGTCGGCGTCGATGGCGCTGGTGAGGTCGGCAAGGGTCTTGTCGATCTCGCCGCGGCGCAGGTGGAGGCCGGCCCGCAGGGCATAAGTCGAGGCGTTCTTCGGGTCGAGCTTCACCGCCTCGTCGAAGTCCGCCAGGGCGTTGTCGAACTGCCCGGCGCTCGCCTGGAGCACGCCGCGGTCGCGGTACGCCAGGGCGTTTTTCGGGTCGAGCTTGACGGCCTCACCCGCGTCCTCCAGGGCCTTGTCCAGCTCCTCCTTGTTGCGGGTCTTGACAGCGGTCTGCCAGTGGAGCAAGGCCCGGCTGCGGTAGGCGTCGGCGAACTTCGGGTCCAGCTCGATCGCCTTGTTGAAGTCGGCCAGGGCCTGCGCCCGGTCGTCGCGGGCCAGGAAGAGGTTGCCCCGCTCGAGGTAATCCTTGGAGGTCCGCTCCTTCTTCGGCGGGTCGGCCGCCGGGCACGGCGCGACGAGGGCGAACAGGGCCAGCAGCAGGGCCGACATTCGGGATCGGTAAAGAGTGGTCATCGGAGGCTCTCCAGGGCGCTCTCAAAGGACGTAGACGGCACCGGCGGCGGGGGCGGTCACCTCGCCGGCGAACTCGCGCGCCGCCTCGGCGATCAGCACGTCTTGCCGCCCGTCGTAGTGGGCCGACAGGTGGACGAGGGCCAACCGCCGCGCCCCCGCCGCGGCCGCGGCCCGGCCGGCACCGAGTGCCGTGCTGTGCCCGTGCAGGCCGTCGTGAAGGTCGGGGTCGAGGGTAGTGCTGTAGGTCGCCTCGTGCAGCAGCAGGTCGGCGCCGCGCGCCAGCGGGACGACGTTGGCGCACGGGCCGGTATCGCCGGTGAAGGCGACGACCCGGCCGGCGGCCTCGACGCGCAGCCCCGAGTCCGGCGCAGAGGGGGTGTGCTCCATCGGCCAGGTACACAGGGTGATTCCCTCGGCGAGGGGCAGCACGGCCGGCTCGCGGTCGGCGAAGAGGCGGCGCGGGGCGGCGGCCTCCTGTCGCGAGACCTCGCCGAAGGTGTGATCGAGCACCACTTCCAGCGATGCCCAGGTGACCTCGCCGGTGATCGTGGTCGGGAAGGTTTCCGGCGCGCCGCGGTGCGCCAGCCACCACAGCAGGAACAGCGGATAGCCCAGGGTGTGATCGCCGTGGCGGTGCGTGAGAAAGAGGTGCGTCACGTCGCCGGGTGAAAGGCCGACGCCGTCGAGTTGCTGCAGGATCGCCGGGCCACAATCGACGAGGAGGCGAACCGCGCCGGTGCGGACGAGGTAGGCGGAGTTGCCCTGCCCGCGCATGGGCAAGGCCGAGCCACTGCCGAGGATGGTGACTTCGATCATGCCCGGGCCCTAGCCTCCCCGCAGTAGGCGACCGCCGTCAGCGCGTACAGGTGGGCTACTCGCACCAGATCGTCGATCGACACCCATTCCTCCAGGGTATGGGCGCCGCCGGCGCGCGGCCCGTGCGTGACGGCCGGCACCCGGGCCAGTGCCCAGAAGGTGTTGCCGTCATCGCAGAACGGTTTGGCGCCCACCTTCAGCGGTTGTCCGCCGGACGAGGCCGCATACGCCTGCTGGAAGGCGGCCACGAACGGATCGTCCTGCGGCAGCAGGAAGGCGTCGCGCATGGGGTGGAACTCGGCCGCCACGGTCGTCCCCATGTCGCGCGCCAGGCCGTCGAACAGGCCGCGCAGCTCCGCCACCACGTCCTCCTGGCGGGTGCCGGGCAGCCAGCGGCGCGTCCCCTCCAGCCGGCACTCTTGCGGGTACTGGTTGAAGATCTCGCCGCTATGGACCTGGCCGATGAAGACGCTCTCGCTGCCGGCCATCGCGTCGCTCTTCGCGGACACCTTGTCGTGCAGCTGATTCAGACGGGCGACCAGTTCGGCGCCGGCGGCGATGACGCTCGGCTCGGCGGGGCGCATCACCTCGTGGATCGGCGGCCCGGGGCGGCTGACGGTGACCTTCCATGTCAGCCCGCCGCGGCCGATGACGGGCAGGCACTCGTTGAGGTACTCCGGCAGCAGTACCGCGTCGCCCACGTACCCATCGGCGATCAGTTGGTTGAGCTGCCGGCCGTCGCCCCAGGGGGTTTCGTGCAGGTCGTGGGCCGTCAGCAGCACGGCTCCGCCCGGCAAGGCGCCGGTGTCGCGCAGCGCCCGCAGCGCCTCGACCGCCGCCGCGATGCCGGACTTCATGTCCGACGAGCCGCTGCCGGTGATGCGGCCGTCCTGCACTTTCGGCGGCACGAACGGCAGGTGGACGGTGTCGAGATGGCCGTTGAACTGAAGGGTGCGCCCCGGTTTGCCGCTACGGAAGCGCACGGCGACGGCCGGCGCCGTTGGGTGTCCCCCGGCCGGCCGCTCGACGCGGAAGCCGTCGGCCGTGAGGATGTCGGCGAGCCGGTCGCTGACGGCGCCGGCCTCCCCGGTGCGACTGGGGACGGCGACGAGCTGGACGGCGGTGTCCACCAGGCGCTGCGGGTTGATGGTCCGGCGCAGGCGGTCGCTGAGGTCGGTGGTGAGGTTCATGCCCGCGATTCTAGCCGACGGCGCGGCCGGCCGCCATTGGGAAGATGACAGCGGCTTGGCCCCGCGGAGAGACGATCAAGGCTGCAGGCAACCACACCTTCGGGGTAGAATCAGAGGGAGACTCCGAGCGGCAGCCGGTCCCGAGTGCTCCGGGAAAGGGTTCAGGGATGACAAGGGCCAAGGAGACAGTTGAATGTCTTTCATCCACTACCTCTTTCTGGGCCACTTCGAGCATGACGGGGAGGTGGTTCGGTTCTCGAAGAGGCCGCCCGACCGCGCGTACCGGCCGGTGATCCGCCGCCCCCTGGAAACGGAGGCGATCAAGGCCGTTCTCCGGCAAGTGAAGGGGGCCGACGTCGAGGAACTGGCGTTCCCCGACGACTGGATGATGTGGTGGGAGGACGGCTACCTGGTCTGCGACAAGTACACGAGGAACCCGGAGGCGATCAACTTTGTCGCCCGCCTGGTGGAGCGAACCCGCTGTGACATCCACGACGTGAGTGCTCACCGCGACATCACCCTCCACGACTGGCTGGCGGTAACGCACTCTTACGCAAAGCCGTGACTCGTCGCCGCCGGTCTCCGCGCGCCTACCGGCCGCGGACCTCCCAACTGCTTTCCCGACCAACCCCGAAAGCCGCCGGGAGGCCGTCTGACGTAACTAACGGAGGGGGCGGGATTCGAACCCGCGAGGGTAGTTAGCCCTGGCGGTTTTCAAGACCGCTGCAATCGGCCACTCTGCCACCCCTCCGGCGGCCTGGCGAATTGTACCGCCGCCGCCGCCGCAGGCAAAGGGGGGTCAAAGGAACGAGGCGGCTTCCCTTCCGGGGAGCCGCCTCGCGGGGCCGTCGGCAGCAGACAGCGTGACTCGCTCAGGCCAGCAATTCCTTGATCGGCTCCTCGCCCTTGTCCACGATGCGGATTGGCCGGCCGATCGGCGTGTGGTTCTTCTTCGTGTAGTCGATGCCCAGCACCTTGCAGAGCGTCGCCATGAAGTCGAGGGTGCTGACCGGCCGTTCGACGACGGTGGCCCCTTCCTTGTCGGTCTTGCTGACGACCTGTCCGCCCTTGATGCCGCCGCCGATCAGGACCGTGCTCCAGGCGCGCGGGTAGTGGTCGCGACCCGGCTGGGCGCCGCGGCTGTTGATCTTCGGCGTGCGCCCGAACTCGCCCATCCAGATCACCAGCGTGCTGTCCAGAAGGCCGCGCTCCTTCAGGTCGGCGACCAGGGCGCTCATCGCGGGGTCCGCCTGCTGCGAGAGCTGCTTGACGCGGTTGAAGTTGTTCTGGTGCGTGTCCCAACCGCCCAGCGTCACCTCGACGAAACGGACGCCGGTCTCGACCAGCCGCCGGGCCAGCAGACAGCCCTCGCCGAACTTCGTGCCACCGTACCGCACCCGGGTCGCGGCCGACTCCGCCGCCAGGTCGAACGCCTTGCCCTCCTTCGACCGCATCAGCGTCACCGCCCGCTGGTAGGTGGTGTGGTGGGCGGCCCCGGCCGCGGCCTGGTAGTCGCGGTGGAACGCGGCCTCCATCTCCTCCAGCAGACCGACGCGGTCGTTGAACTCGCTCGCGCCGACGGCCGGCTTCAGGTTCTCGACGCCGCGCGCCGGGTCGCTGACGACGAGCGGCTGGTGGCGCGTGCCCAGGAAGCCGGCGCCGTAGCTGCGGTTGCCGACCGAGACGAAGTTCGGCAGCGCGAACTCGGGGTTGCCCAGCTCCGCCGAGACGATCGAGCCGAGGCTCGGGTAAACGAGGCCGCCGACGCCTTCCTTGTAGCCGGTGTGCAGGTAGACCTTGGCCCGGCCGTGGGCGCCCTCGCCGGTGGACATGCCGCGGACGATGGCCCCGTGCCGCATCAGGCCGGCGAGCTTCGGGAAGTGCTCGCTGATTTCGAGGCCGGGCACGTCGGTCTTGATCGGCTGGAATTCGCCGCCGTCCTTGGTGCCGGGCTTCAAATCGAAGGTGTCCTTGTGCGACGGCCCGCCGTCCATCCACAGGAGGATACAGGACTTCGTTTTGGCGCCGCCCTGGGCGGCGCGGGCCGCCAGGACGTTCATCCAGCCGGACAGCGACACCGCCGAGACGCCGGCGGCCGACAACTTCAGGAGGTCGCGGCGGGAAAGGGTATTCGCAAGCATGGTGAGATCCCGGGCCAGGTGTAGGATTCGCTGCCGCTTGCGGCTTAGCATTCGCGCCATGTTTGAGGAGGCGAACGCTAAGCCGCAAGCGGCAAGGCGGTGTTAATGATTCAGCGCAAACTCACTGGAGTTCAGGACGGCCCAGACGACGTCGCCGTACGCCTGCCGCGCCGCGCCGTCGTGCTTCTCGACGTAGGCTGTCAGGCGCTTCGTCTCCTCGGCGGTTGGCCGCCGGGAGAGCGCGCTGACGTACAACTGCTCGATCACCTGGGCCGGGCTGCGGTCGCCCCGGGCGAAGGCGGCGGCGACGGCATTGGTGTTGTTCATCTGCGGGGCGTTCATCAGCCGCAGGGCCTGCGGGATGCCGGCGTGGTACTCGGTCGCCAGGGCGCCCTCGTCGGCGGCGAAGAAGGCGATGAACTGCTCGCGCGGCCCGCCGCCGAGGCGCCTGCCACCTTGCCCCTTGCCGCCCCTCGCCTCGCCGCCGCGCGGGCTGCCGAGGACCACGTTGAGCGAGTCGTAGAGCTGCTCGGGCGTCAGCGGCTTGACCGCGACGTGGCTGAAGAGCATCACGTCCTTCTCGTTCGCTGAAGCCGGCCGGCTGGTGCGGTTGTAGGTCTCGCTCAGGCAAATCGCCTTGACGAGGAACTTCAGGTCGAAGCCGCTGGCGGCGAAAGCGTCGGCCAGGTCCTGAAGCAGTTCGGGGTGCGACGAGACGTTGTCTTCGCGCAGGTCATCGACCGGGTTGACGAAGCCGCGGCCGAAGAATTGGCCCCAGGTGCGGTTGACCATCGCCCGGGCGAAGAACTTGTTCTTCGGCGAGGCGATCCAGTCGGCGAGGACGGGGCGGTACGGGGCGTTGCGGTCCAACCGGGGTTGCTCGCCCTGGAAGAACTTGGCCGGCACCGTGCGGGCGGCCTCGGGAAGCCGGGGCGGCCGGCCCTTGCCGTCCTCGCTGACGCCGGGGGAGTTGCCGGGCTTGGCGCCCGGATTGAGGCGGTCGGGCCGCACCTTCAGGAAGAAGGCGGCCATCGCCCAGTAGTCGTCCTGCTTCCACTTCGTGAACGGGTGATTGTGGCACTGAGCACACTGGAGCTGCGTCCCCAGGAATAGGCGGGCCACCGAGTCGGTCTGCTTGTCCACCGTCGGGTTGGCCAGGAAGTAGGTGACGGCGGGGCTCTCGTCCTGCGAGCCGGTGGCGGTCAGCACTTCGCGGACGGTCCGGTCCCACGGCTTGTTGGCGTTGAACGACTCTTCCAGCCAGGTGACGAACGGGCCCGGTTGGAGGCGGCGGTTGTCGGAGTCGCGCGGCAGCATCAGGTGCTGCCAGACATCGGCCATGTGCCGGCCGTACTGCGGTGAGGCCAGCAGCTCGTCGATGAGCTTCTCGCGACGGGCCGGATCCTTGCTGTCGAGGAAGGCGGTCACGCGCTCGGCCGGGGGGATAACGCCGGTGACGTCGAGGGCGGCGCGGCGCAGGAACTCGGCGTCGTCGGCCCGCGGCGAGGCCGCCACCTTCTCGGCGGCGAGCTTCTGCTCGATGTCCCGGTCGATGCAGTGAGCCAGTTTCGCGGCGTCGGGCTTGTCGGCAGCCGGGGCGGCCCCGGTGACGGCCAGGGCGGCCACGACCACGGCCGCAAGGGCGTGCCAGCCCGCTTTCCGGAAACGGGTGTTCATGCGATTGCCCTCCTCTGGGTCGAACGTCCTTCCCTATTCCCACAGGTCAATCGAACCCCGCCATTAGGCGGAAGTTTCGCGGACGGCCGCGGATTGCGCCGCCCACCGCGGACGAGACGGCTGCCGTTGAGGCTGTGGCGGGAAGGGGTTGAGGAGCCGCGACGGGGCGGGGGGTGGGGCGGGCGGTTTACCGTGACTACTCCTGCAACTGGGCGCCGGCCTGCATGTGCGACTTCGTCCAGTGCAGGAACTGCTTGGACTCCTCGCGGGTCAGGTGCAATTCCTGGCCGCCGAGGATCAAGAGGGTAATCGAGCGGTCGGCCTTGCTGACCTGGATGGCGCTGATGTGGTCGGCGCGAATCAGTTGTTGCCGCTGGCTGGCGGGGTCGTTCAGGAGGACAAAGTTCATGGCGAAACTCCCTGCGGTTGTGCCTTCACCTCGCCGCTATTGTTCCAGGGCGGGGGGATTCCGGCAAGGGCCGGGGCCCCGGGTCGTATCATGAAGGTCAGCAAGGGGGGGCCTGGTCCCCCGCAGACTGACAACCGGGAGACGATGGCATGAGCGAAGAGCGAGGCTACGTGCTGGGGCAGTCCGAACGCGCCGCCCGGCGGCTGGAGATTCAGGACGCCCATTTCGCCGACGTGTCCGAGCGGTTGCTGGATGACCTGACGCTGCGGCCGAACGACCGGGTGGTCGAACTCGGCTGCGGCCCCGGCGGCTTCAGCCGGCGCATCCTCGGGCGGCTCGGGGAGGGGGGCGTCCTGGTCGGCGTCGATTGCAGCGAGGGCCTTCTGGTCCAGGCCCGCAGCCGGTTGGCCGGCGCGGGGCCGGCGCGGTTCGAGCCCGTCCTGGCCGACGTCTCCGAACTCGGGCCGTGGCTGGCCGGGGCGGACGTCGTCGTCGGGCGGACCATGCTCCACCATATCCCGATGGTCGAGTTCGTCCTCGGCCGACTCCGCACCGCCCTGCGCCCGGGTACGCGCGTCGGCTTTCTCGAGCCCGATTTCCGCTCGCCGCTCGCCCGGTTGGCCTACCTCGAAGCCAGCGGGCGCACGGAGTTGGCCCCACTGCGTGCCTGGGCGGTCGCCATCAACCAGCTGTATCAGGCGAGTCGGCTCTCCCCGGCCGTCGGGGCGACCCTGGCCCAGGCTCTGGAACTGGCCGGCTACTCCCGTGTGCGGGGGGAGTGGTCGGAAGGCATCTCGGACGCGATGATGATTGAAAACATGCTGATGTTCTTCGACGAGGTTGGCGAGCGGCTCCAGGCGCTGGGTATCCTCACCGCCGAGGAGATCAAGGAGCAACAGCGCCTGCTCCGCGCCTTGCCTCCCGACTCGTCGCCCGCCGTCTGGGGCATTTATCGGGTCGCCTGCGAGGCCTGACGTTCCCGGAGCGCTCCCCTGCGGATCGCGGCTAAACTGAGCGGCGCACCTACCGGCTTCGCCATCCGCCTCCCGATATCCTGAGAAACACCGCAGCAGAACGTTTCACACGAGCCGTCAGTGCCGATGACGACAACCGTCCTGGAATGCTTTACAATGCGATGGTTCCCCGTGTCCCCGGAGGGTTGCGCCGATGTCAGCGCCTGCTTTGCCGTCGCCCCCGCTGATCGAGGACTTGGCCGAGCTGCTGGACCGGCTCGGCGGGATTTCCCCGGCTCGCGTCCGTTACCGCCCACCACCCGGCACCGCTACGGAGGCCGACGTGCTGGCCGCGATGGAGGCGCCGCGCAAGCGGCTGTGCGAGCTGATCGACGGCGTCTTGGTGGAGAAGGCGATGGGGTTCACGGAATCGCTCCTTGCCGCGGCGCTGATCGCAATCCTTCGCGCCTTCGTCCGGCCGCGCCACCTCGGCCTCGTGACCGCCCCGGACGGCACGATGCGGTTGTGGGCCGGTCGCGTGCGCATCCCCGACGTCGCCTTCACCTCTTGGGACCGCCTCCCTGGGCGCCGTCGCCCGACCGAGCCGGTCCCCTCCGTCGCACCCGACCTCGCGGTGGAAATCCTCAGCCGCAGCAACACCGCGGGAGAGATGCGGCTGAAGCGACAGGATTACTTCGCGGCCAGCGTGCGCCTCGTGTGGGAAGTGGACCCGGTGGCCCGGACGGTAAGCGTCTACACCGCTGTCGAGGGGCCGACCGTCTTGACCACCGCCGACGCCCTCGACGGTGGCGCCGTGTTGCCCGGATTCACCTTGCCCCTGGCCGAACTGTTCGCGGAACTGGACGAGCAGGGGTAGCATGCCCGAGCCTACTCCACCGTCACGCTCTTTGCCAGGTTGCGCGGCTTGTCCACGTCGCAGCCGCGCAAGAGCGCGATGTGGTACGCCAGCAGCTGCAGCGGCACCGCCGTCACCAGCGGCTGCAGGTACTCCGGCACGTCCGGAACGCAAATCACCTCGTCGGCTCGCGCCGCCGCCTCCTCGTCTCCCTCCGTGGCGATGGCGATCACCGGCCCGCCGCGCGCCTTGATCTCCTCGACGTTGCTCATCACCTTGTCGAACACGCTGCCGCGCGTCAGCAGGAACACCGACGGCGTCTCGCGGTCCACCAGGGCGATCGGGCCGTGCTTCATCTCCGCCGCCGGGTAGCCCTCGGCGTGGATGTAGCTGATCTCCTTCAGCTTCAAGGCCCCCTCCAGCGCCACCGGGAACAGGTACTGCCGCCCCAGGTACAGGCAGTTGCTCGCCTGGTAATACTGCTCGGCGATGCGCTTGACCTCATCGTGACAGTGCAGGGTCCGCCGCAGGGCGTCGGGCATGGCCCGCAGCTCGCGGATCATGCGCGCCCCTTGCAGGCTCGACAGGTGGCGCATGCGGCCCAGGTACAGCGCGAGCATCGTCAGCACCGTCACCTGCGACGTGAACGCCTTGGTGCTGGCGACGCCGATCTCCGGGCCGGCGTGGAGGTAGACGCCGCCGTCGGCCTCGCGGGCGATGCTGCTACCGACGACGTTGCAGATGGCCAACGTCGGGTGGCCCTTGCGTTTCGACTCGCGCAGCGCCGCCAGGGTGTCGGCCGTCTCGCCGGACTGCGTGATCGCGAGGACGATGGTGTTGCGGTCGATGGGCGGGTTGCGGTAGCGGAACTCGCTGGCGTACTCCACCTCGACCGGCATGCGGGCGAACTCCTCGATCAGGTACTCGCCGACCAGGGCCGCGTGGTAGCTGGTGCCGCAGGCCGTCAAGATGATGCGCTCGGCGCGCCGCAGCTGGGTCGTGCTCAGGTTGAGGCCGCCGAAGTGGGCGCTGGCGTCGGCGTCGTCGAGCCGGCCGCGCATGGCGTTCTCCAGCGCCTCTGGCTGCTCGTAGATCTCCTTGAGCATGTAGTGCTCGAAAGGCCCCTTCTCCGCCTCCTCCACGGCGCAGTCGATGGCCTGCACGCGGGCATCGACCCGCACCCGATCGGCGTCGAGGATGTGCCACTCCTGCGGCGTCAGCACGCACATTTGCCGGTCCTGCAAGTAGACCACGCGCTCGGTCTTACCGAGCAGGGCCCCCGCGTCGCTGGCCAGGAAATGCTCGCCCTCGCCGACGCCGACGACGAGCGGGCTGCCGAGGCGGGCGCCGACGAGCAGCCCCGGGAAGCGCGGGCTGACCACCGCCAGGCCGTAGGTCCCCTTCAGCAGCGCCAGCGTCCGGCCGACCGCCTCGACGAGGTCGCAGTTCTGGAGGTGGCGGGCGATGAGCTGGGCGATCACCTCGGTGTCGGTGGCGCTGAGGAAGACAACGCCTTCCGCCGCGAGCTGGCGCTTGAGGGCGGCGTAGTTCTCGATGACGCCGTTGTGGACCACGGCCACGGCACCGTCGCCGCCGACGTGCGGGTGGGCGTTGCCGTCGGTGGCCGGGCCGTGCGTCGCCCAGCGCGTGTGGCTGATGCCGGCGCGCCCCGTCACCGGCCGCTCGCGCAGGAGCTGCACCAGGTCGGCGATGCGGCCGGCGCGCTTGCGCACCTGCATCCGCTCGCCGTCCAGGACGGCCACCCCGGAGCTATCGTAGCCGCGATACTCCAGACGGCGCAACCCGTCCAGGAGGGTCGGTTCCGCTTCCTTGTCGCCGACGTAGCCGACAATGCCGCACATGTTTCACGTCCTCGGGGGCCGATGTAATCCGAAGTCAGGCAACTATAGCTCCGGGCTGGGGTTGGGCCAACAGCAGATTGTCGCCCCGGCGCGAGTTCGACCCGCCCTCGCGGCAGGTGCTACAATTACAGCATAGCGGCGCCGGAGTTGCGCGGTTGCGCACCTCTCCCTGTCCGGGCCGAAGGAGAGGCACATGCAACCCGTCATTCGCGAGATGACCGGGCCGGACCTGGCGCTCGGTTTTCTCGAATCGCTCACGGCGCTGGCCGAGGTCAACCTGTCGTTCGAGGCGGCGGCCGAGGTCTTCCGCGCCCGCCTGCGCGCCGGCGTCCGCACCTACGTCGCCTGCGTCGGCGACCACGTGGTCGGCACCGCGTCGCTGGTCCTCGAGCAGAAATTCATCCACAAGGGAGGCAAGGTCGGCCACATCGAGGACGTGGCCGTTCACCCCGACTGCCGCCACCTGCGCGTCGGCAGCGCCCTGGTCGAACACGCCACGCAGCAGGCGCGCAAGCTCGGCTGCTACAAGGTCATCCTGAGCTGCTTCGAGCGCCTGGTGCCTTTTTACGAGGGACTGGGTTACCGCAGGCACGACCTGGGCATGCGCATCGACCTTGGGTAGCCGCTTGCGGCTTAGCGTTCGCTTCACCCTGATGAAGCGAACGCTAAGCCGCAAGCGGCCGAGCGCGGTACAATCGCCCCCATGACACCGCGTCTCACCCGCTATCGCTCCGCGCTGGACTTCGCGGCCAACCAGTGCCGCCGCCTCGTCGCCACCCACCCGGGCTACGTCCCGATGTACACTGTCGGTGGGAAATGGAACCGTGAGGGCGAACGCTGGACGCACTGGTGCGAAGGCTTCTACCCCGGCATCTTCTGGTTGCTGCACAAGCACACCGGCCTGGCCGGGTGGCGCGACCTCGCCGAGTCTTACAGCAAGCCGCTGGAGCCGCGCCGCTTCGACAAGGCCGTTCATGACCTCGGTTTCCTCTTCTTCTCGACGTATCTGCGCTGGTATCACCTGACCGGCGAGAAGCGGCTGAGCGCCATCCTGATCGACGCCGGCCGGACCTTGGCCCGGCGCCGGCAGAAGGGCGGCTACCTGGCCTCATTCGTCGGCCCGCACTCGCTGTTCATCGACGTCATGATGAACGTCGGCATCATCCTCTGGGCGGCCAACGCCACCGGCGACGAGAAGCTCCGCGAGATCGCCCTGGAGCACTGCCGCACGACGCGGAAGTACCTGGTGCGCCCCGACGGCGGCACCGCTCATGAAGGCATCTTCGACCTGGAGACGGGGGCGTTCCTGCGTCAGTCCACGCACCAGGGCTGGAGCGCCGAGAGTACCTGGACGCGCGGCCTGGCCTGGGCCATTTACGGCTTCACCGCGGTGCATCGCCTGCTGGCGAGCGGGGGGTGTGAACCCCCTGATGAGTTCCTCGACACCGCCCGCCGCTGCGCCGACTGCTACCTGCGCCGCGCCCCGAAGGGCCTCGTGCCGCCGTGGGACTTCGACGTGCCGCCCGACGGGCCGCAGCTGTGGGACAGCTCCGCGGGGGCCATCACGGCGAGCGGCCTGTGGGACCTGTCCGAGCAGGTCGGCGATGCCACCGAGGCGGCGCGCTACCGTTCGGCGGCGCTGACACGGCTTACGCAGACATAGGCTGGGCAGTATTACTGCAAGGACCTGCTCTGCGGCGAACCATTTACCCTAACCACAAGCCATGTGCCCGCTTGCCCTTGCGGCGACCCATTGCTATCCTACT
>Ga0116224_10000408_pt1 | contig 34311 bp, 26 predicted proteins | sample Sb_taG_9_FD_89699 | JGI IMG/M metagenome (GOLD analysis project Ga0116224, IMG submission 89699) | Peat soil microbial communities from Weissenstadt, Germany - Sb_50d_b_LC metaG | ecosystem: Environmental > Terrestrial > Soil > Wetlands > Peat | place: Germany: Weissenstadt | collected 2010-09-21 | reverse complement strand
CGCGCCGGCGACGCCCGCCCCGACCCGGGCCACCAGGATCAGCACCAGGGCCAGGCGCGGCTCCCCGGCGAAGCCGATGTGCGAGGCGTAGGCGAACAGGCCGTAGAACACGACCGACCCCGCCAGGCCGAGCAGGAGGATGGGGCGCCGGCCGATGCGATCCGAGATGCGGCCGTAGATCGGCGCGAACAAGAATTGCATGAAGGAGAACGAGGCCATCAGGGCGCCGAGGACGATGCCGTGGAGGAGGCGATGCGTCTCGACGGGGTAATGGGGGCCGAGCAGGTTGTTGGCGTAAAGGGGCAGCAGCGGCAGCACAATGCCGAAGCCGAGCAGGTCGATGACGACGACGAGGAAGACGATGAACAGTGCCTTGCGGCGGCCGCCGCTTTCCGTGTCGGCCGCGGAGGGCGCAGCGGCCGTCTCCGGTTTGGTGGTATCCAGCTCAGACATCGAGACCTTTCTTGGGCGAGCAGGGCGAGGCGGCTTTCTTGACAGAATAGCAACAACCGCCCGTCGAAGGCGAGAGCGCACCGCCCTTACAACCGGCCTTCTTGCCACCACCCGGCCCGGCGGACGCCCTATCGCCGGCCCCTCTCCTTGACCAATCACCCCCGGCCGGTCATCCTTGCATTCAGGCACCTGTGACCGCGCAACCGGGGTCGAGTCATGGTCGATACGGAAGGAATGGCTCGCATCGTCGATGCGGCCCGGGCCAAACGGCCGGTTGCCGGCCGCGTCCCCCCCACCGCCTTCCTGATCCTCGACACCGAGAGCGTCCCCGACGGCCGGCTCGTCGCCCGCGTCAAGTATCCCGGCGAGGACCTCACCCCCGAGGAGGCCATCGCCAAGGCCCAGGCCGAGGCCCGCGAGCGGTCGCTGACCGGCTCCGATTTCCTGCCGGTCACCTTCCAGTACCCCGTCGCCGTGTGCGTCGTCCGCGTCGGCGCCGACTTCCGCTTGCAGGCGGTGACGTGCCTGGACGCCCCGCTGTTCCGGCCGCGCGAGATCGTGAAGAAGTTCTGGCTGGGCGTCGGCCTGTACCGGGCGAAGATGGTGAGCTTCAACGGCCGCGGCTTCGACCTGCCGCTCCTGGAGCTGGCGGCGTTCCGCTACGGCTACTCCCTCCGCGACCACGTCGCCGCCAGCCGCAACCGCTACAACGGCAATCACCTCGACCTGATGGACTGGCTGAGTAACTTCGGCGCTTACCGGCTCGCTGGGGGACTTGATCTGCTGTCGAAGCTGCTCGGCAAGCCCGGCAAGATGGAGGTGTCCGGCGACCAGGTGTACGAGATGCACCGCGCCGGCCGTCATCAGGACATCAACGATTACTGCCTGTGCGACACGCTCGACACGTATTTCGTCTTCCTGCGGACGCGCGTGCTGAGCGGCGACCTGACGCTGGAGCAGGAAAGTCAACTGGTCCGGGAGGCGCACGAGTGGCTGACGGCGAAGGCGAGCGAATTGCCGCAGCTGCGGCCGTACCTCGCCAACTGGGGGGACTGGGAGCCGTGGCCGTGAGCCGCGAAGGGGGTTGGGGCGGCTCGCCTTCTCTTTTTCCCCGGCCGAGTCTATAGGAGGTCGCCGGGAGGGTCACGGCGATGCGTGGGGTCTGGGGAGCGGTTGGCCTGGGGCTGATCTGGCTGGGCTCCTGCGCGCCGACGGCCCAGGATCGCGTCCGCGACTACAGCGAGGACGGCCTGCATCTCTATCGGCACGGGGCCTACGACAAAGCGGCGGAGAGCTTCGAGGCGGCCCTCGCGCTGGAGCCCGGCGACGCGGGGCTGCTCTACAACGCGGCCCGCTCCTGCGACCAGGCCGGCAACGCCGCCAAGGCCGAACAATATTACAACGCCTGTCTGCAAAGGGCGCCGAACCACGCCGGCTGCCGCAACGGCCTTGCGGCCCTGCTGCTGCGCCAGGGGCGGCGTGACGAGGCCACGCAGATGATCGAGGGCTGGCTGACGAGTCAGCCGAAGCTCGCCGCCGCCTACGCCGCCGACGGGTGCCTGCTGCACCAGGTCGGCGATCTGCCGGCAGCCAAGCTCCGTCTCGAACAGGCGCTGCAACTCGACCCGCGCGACACGCGGGCGCTGGTCGAGATGGGCCTGGTCTGGGAAGCGATGGGGCGACCCGAGCGCGCGATGGTGTGCTACGAGCGGGCCCTGGACGAGAACCCCGACCAGGAGGAAGTCGCCGCCCGGCTGAATCGGCTCCAGTCGCAGGGGGTCAAACGGCCGCTGCCGGAGTAGACCCGAACCAAACGACATGAGGGTGCCTAATTCCGCAGTAAGGGCCGCTGGAAAATGGATTGCATTGCGCGCGCACACACACACACACACACACACACACACACAACTGCTGCCCAATCTCGCCCGGTGATCTAATGGCGGAGCAATGGACCTGTTGGTCGTCGGGGCCAGGCGCGAGCGCGGCGTGCAGGGGCTCACCTGCAAGGCCGTGCTGACGTGAAAGAGTGGCCCCCACTGCGCTGACGGGGCTCCAACTGCTGGCCAAGGGCGCAGAAGAAGGGGTTCGGGGTCTGATCGCTCAAGGGCGGCTGATGGGCCGGGTGTAACTGCGATACACGATCCCGGTGGTCCGGTCGGTGTAGGTATGGAAGAAGGGTTGGAAGCCAAATCGCTCGTAGAACTTGATCGCCGCGTGGTTATCGGGGTGAACGAACAGGCTGACCGCGGGCGGGTCGCCGGGCCAAGCAGCCGCCACGTTCAACAGGTGGCGCATGATTTGCGAGGAGTAACGCTCCTCCGACGGCCCGTCCGGCTTCCGCCAGAACTCCTTGCGAAGGGCGACGGCCGGAACGATGACGAGTTCCGTCCGGGGCGAGGCGGAGTCGGGGTACTTCCAGCGGGTGACGCCCAGCGAGCCGTAGCCAACGAACTCCCCGACCTGGTTGAGATACAGCCAAACCTTCGTCCCTCTCCGCAGTGCCGCCACGGCCTCGTTGAGCAGCCAGTCCGCGAGTTCCTTCTGGTAGGGCTCCTCGCCGTAGTCGAAGCCCCGCACGGGGTCGAGCATGTCCGGCGTGAACGGCACGACGCGAAGGACGTCCGACATGATGGGACTCGGAAGGGGGACCATCCCTCCCGGCGCCCCGCGGCGAGGGATCGGGGATGAGCCGTCAGGGGTGCCGGCGCATTAGCGCGAAGAACTCGTCGGCCGAAATCTCCTGCGGGACCGGCCCGGCTGGCAGGGGCGGGGGGGTCTTCTTCCCCGCCGCGATGATGCGGTCCAGTTCGGCAGCAGCCTCCGAGGTGAGGGTCATCTCGCGGAGTCCGACAGCCGCCGACAGCCGGGGCGGTTGCCAATCGCGCAGCAGTGACCGGGCGCGGGCCGCACAATCGCGCAACTCGGCGGCGCCGTCCACCGAGCCGAAACGCTGTTCCAGAGCGTGTACCTCGTTGAGAACGGCCTCCGTCACCGGGAGCCAGCCGCGGTACAGGCACTGCACCCAGCGGTCGTCCTCCTCGGCAAAGTCCTCGGTGCCGCGGAAGACGCGCTCACGCCAGGAGTCCTCCACGCGCTCGATCAACCGGAAGACGGCGATGCCGACCGAGATGGTGTCCTCCCGGTCCCGGCACGCCATCGCGGCTTGGTGGTCATGCACCCACGACTCTTCGTAGGCTTCCAGCTGTCGTTGGACGGGCGAGCGTCGTCGATCAGCGATAGTCATGGGAAGCCTCCTGGATGGGACGGTCAGGTACGGTCGTGGGACGTCCTGCGCTGACACATTGATAAATATAACGGTCGGATCGGGGCGGTCAATCGGGAAGGGCTTTACGAAGCGATTCCTTCGACCCGAGGGATCTCTTCGTGTTCCGCTACCCCGACCCGCGCGACCCGTACACCGGCGGCGCTCACTTCGCGCAATCGCAACCGGCCACGCACTCCCTGGAAGATCGGCGAGAGAGAGAGGCCGAATTGTGCCGCAGGAGCGGGCGGCAGAGGAAGTTACGAGAACTGTCCCCCATGGCTCCCCCGAGAACTGTCCCCCATGGCTCCCCCATGGCGCGCGCCCCGCGCGCTCCGGACGATTGCCCGCCGCGCTGGCAATTCCGGGCGAATGCGGCTAGATTGAACGGGTGTGTGGTAACGCCGTCGGAAACTGTTGAAGTTGTGAGTCTCATTCCGATGACCCCCGTGCAGGAGGCCGATTACTGCTAGTTCGTGGCCGAGGACCCGGAAGGAAACGCCGTCCTCATCGAGTTCCGGCCGCACGACGACGCGGCCAAGCAGCAGTACCTGGGCGTTTGGCAGAAGATGGCCCAAGCCGTGCAGAAGCACCACCAACTCGCCGGAAGTCCCCCGGTCCCGGAGTGGACTGCCTGGAAGCCGGGCGAGTGGTGTGACCAACAGCGTGGCTACGAGAACCGGCAAAAGGTCGTCGCCTGGCACGGCAACCACCTGGTCGGCTTTCTGAACGTTTGGCCGGATTGCGCCTCGATCCACCAGCCCGGCAAACGTGTCCTCTATGTGGAGCATCTGGCCGCCGCCCCGGGAAACCTGTCCACGGAGTTGTGGGTGCGCCGCTTCCGGCGAGTCGGTGGGGTTCTGTTCGCCTATACCGTCCTGCTGAGCCATCGGCAGGGGTTCGAGGGCCGGCTGGGACTGCACGTGGCGGACGCGCAAGCCCTCGGCTTCTACCGCCGCCTGAGTAACGAGCACTGCCAGGGAACGCTGTTCCATCCGGAGCACACCGGGATTCCGGGGCCGACGCCGCGAGGGGCTCACGAGACGGGCAAGACCTACCTGGAAACGACCGAGGCGGGGGCGACCCGCTGGCTGGAGGAGTATCGCCGTGCCTGACCCGTAGGTTGTCGATTTCAGGCCGCGCTGGTGGCGGGAGCGCGGCGTCCAGGACCTGCTCCGCGAGGAAGGTCCGCTGGCCGGGTCGATCCCCGAGGGACCGCCGCGCATTCATACGCGCCTGGTCTTGGCCCCGGGCGCCCACGGGGTATCGGCCAGGACACTCAGCGAGGCCGTGGATCTGACGCAAACGGTGGCCCAGTATGCCAGTTACGATGTCTGGCATGGCGTTAACCCGGACTTCGCCGACCTGCGCTCGGCGGGAGCGGAGGTGCTCCAACTCGCCCGGTTGACCGTTGAGCCGTTCGACGAGGGGAGCTTCGTCATCCCCGCGAAACTGGAGGCGGCCGAGGTCGAGGTCCCGGCCGACGGCCGGCGGCGCAAGTTGACGGCGCAGGACGTGGTCAATCGGTTCGACGCCATCTTGACGGCCTTCCAGACGCCACAGCCGGCCACCGAGGTATCGATCGGGGTCATCCAGGCGATCGAGGCGCTGGGGCGGATCATTCGGCGGGAAGCGGGGGCCGTCGAGTACTCGCTGTTCGACACGATCGGCCGCCCGGCGAAGCCGATCCTAGTCACGCCCGAAACCATCGATCGCGTTACCCAGGTGCGCAGTACACGCCGGCCGTCCGAGGCCCGGTGGGAAACGCTCGAAGGCACGCTGACGGCGCTGGACCTGGTGCGAGCGACCTTGCAACTCAGCCCGGCCGACCACAAGGGGCGTGTCCACGGAACCTACCCCATGCTCTTTCAGCCTTCGCTCGTGGCTTGCCTGGGGAAGCGAGTCCGCGTCCAGGGGCAGGTGGAGCGGCGCGGGCGGAGCATCGTCTCTGTTCAGGTGCTCGCCGTCGAGTCCCTGGAGGAAGAGTCCTGAGCGGTTAGCGCCCGCGAGTTGGTCGGGAAGGAGAATATCGCGATCAACCAGCCCGTCACACCGGCGCTGGGCGATAAGGTGTCGGCCCTGATGACGGAGGATTACCTTGCGCAGCGGGCCCAGGCTGGTGCGCCTGAAGTCGTAAATGTCCATTTTTCATTCCTTTTTACCCTTTTTCTCCTCCGGGCATGGCAGTATGCCCTGTCCCGCACTTGACCAACGCCGCAAGGATTCTCTGCCATGACGCCGAACGCCTCTGACCTCGCGCACTTCTTCCAGACCAACCTCACTCGGCTCGACGAGACGATCCGCGAACTGACGGCTGAGTTGGAGTCCCTCCGCGAGGGCCAGATTCTTCCCGGAGACTCCTTCCCGAGCCGGCTCGAGTTGGCCCGGCGCACCGCCGACGGGGTGCGCAACCAAGTGACCGACCTTGCCCGGGAACTTGGCCGCGAGGTCCCTGCTTGGTCGAATCGCGTTTCGCTGGAGGCGGTGGTCCGCGAACTGCTCTCTGCGCGAGTCGGTCACGCCCAAGCGCGGGAGAGGCTACAGCGCGTCGCCGGGCAGCTTGAAGGGGGACAGTTCGTCCACAAGATCCGCAAGACAGCCGAGAGACTCAACGCCGTCCGGCTGAGAGCGGCAGCCGAACTGCAGGAGGAGGCGAAGGCAGCCCAGCCCGCTCCGCTCCCGGGGCCGGACGACGGCTCGGACTGGCTCACCTGGGCGTGGTCCCTGGAATCAGCGGCCCTCGATCAGTTGGCGGAACAGCTGCAAGCACCCTACCCGAATCTCGCCGATCTGGTGCCGGAAGCGGAGCGGTGGCACCCGGGCGCAAGCCCCCTGCCGCCGCCTCCAGCTGCGGAGGGTGGAGAGAAGGAGGTCTTCGTGCCTCACGTCCCGCTGCAGCCGGAACCCGCTGTTGTCCACCTGCCGGAGCCGCCCGCCGAACAGGTACCGCGCCCGGGGGAATGCCCAGCGGCGGTGGTCGAAACGCCTCCCACGCTGACTGCCGAGGATCCGGGGCCTACTCACTCGCTGGTCTTGGGGCAGGAATCGACCACGGCCCTCAAGGCGGTGCCGGCGCCTCCCGCCGCGCCGGTGGTGGTCACGCCAGTTCCCGAACCGCCCAGCGCCCCGGTGATGCCTCCCGCCCCTGAGAACGCGCACGAACAGGCCCCCCGCTCTGTGGCCCGGCCCCCCGTCCTCGAAGGCGGTCCCGTGCGCCGGGATTCGGAAGTGAGGCCCGAGCTGGTCGTGAGCATGGTTCCCTCCGAGGCGTCGGTTCGCGAGCACGAGCCGGCGTTGGACCCCGTCCGGGTTGACGCGGATCGGAAGTTGATCTGGCATCTGCTTGAGCAGGACCGGCCCGGACTCGCTTACCACCTCGCGGCCTGCCTACAGCGATTGGCACGAGGGGCCACATGCCTACCCGCTGCCTTGCCGCAGGCGATCGCTCTCATCCCGCTCGTGTCGTCCTCGGGCGGTGAAGTGGTTGAGAATTTAGGAGACTGCATAAGTAACCTTCAGGACTACGTCATGGAGTGCCAGACCGAGCAGGGCGAAGAGGAACGTGCCGTTCGCGTGTTGCTACTGGTCGCGATGCTGCGTCCGGCCTTGCTCGCTCCTAGCAGCGCTGCCGGGTCCCTTATGCTGGCCCTGGTCGATGAGGAGTCGCCGCTTGCCCGACTCGCCCGGGCTGTGCTGGACTACACAGGTCACGGTCAGGGGCTGACGCCCGCGCTGCTCTCCGGAGTCCGTGCCCACGCCGCCTGGGAGGACACGATGCGGCAGGCGTGCGAAGCAGCCCGAACCTGGCTGGTGGACAACCGGCAGTCCAACCTCATCTACGCGCACACGACTACAGTCTGGCGCGAATGGCTGCGTGACGGGGGCATACTCGGCAGACCACTTTCCTTCATCATCGCTGACGACCGCACCCATGCCGAGGAGGTTCGCGAGGCGGTCAAGTCCTGGTCGTTGAAGCGGGACGTGGACAATCGACTGGCCCGCACCGATAAGCAGCTGCGCAAGGGCGGGGTACGGCAACGGCCAATCATCGCTCGCGCCCAGACCGCCGTCTTCGAGCACGCCCAGGAGTTCGTCGAACTGGCCCAGCGATGGCTCGACCTGATCGACGGCGAGCCGTCCGCCTCCAACGACTACCGCTTCCGGCAGGCAGAGGAGTGCCGCGGCCGGGTGCAGGCGCTGCTAGGTCCGGCGCTACAGGCAGTGAGCGAACTGGGCACGTCGGCGGGGGCCCCGCTAGTGCTGCGGGCCGCCTCGGTCGCGGCGCGGCGGTTGCTGGATGGCTTGGCCCGACTGATGGACCCGGACGCCAAAGATGGCCCCGAGTCGCCGCCACTGCGCTACACCTTGCACCGCGAGTTGTTTGGGTTGCCGTCGCTGACGTTGAACGAACGCTGGGAGCCGGAGGGGGCCGACTTGGATCGCCTATTGAACGAACTGGAGAGGCTAGCGGCCACGGAGCCGGCCGACCTGCGGCAGGCGTTCGCCGCGCGAGCCGAGGCACGCGACCACCGCGCCATTAGTTGGATCCTTGATGCCCTTCTCTGGGCTGGCGCGCCGGACGCGGAACTACAGGAACTGCGGGCGCAGGCCGAGCAGAAGTTGCAGCAGTGCCGGCTTGCTCTCCGGCGCAAGTTGGAGGAGACGCGCGACAACATCGAGCGGGCGGTGTGCTACGACCTGATCGACGACGCGACCCGCCTGGACTACCTCGCCCGCGTGGAGAACGTGGCCGTCGAGGAGGTGCTGGTGTTTGGCCCAGAGGAGGCAGAGCTGCGAAAGATCGCCGAGATTCTGGCCGCCCGCCGGGCCGAGCGCATCCGCGAAGTGGAGCAGAACCCCGCCCTGGCTACTATCGCCCGCGAGCACACCGATGCCCACGCCCGCATACAAGAGGCCCTGCGCCGCCAGGACTTCCTGACTGCCGAGGAGTATATCCGTCTGGCGCAGGCGGGCCAAGCTCTTGACGAGGCTACTGAACTGGATCGCGACATCCTGAGGGAGTTCTTCCCTGACTTCTCCGGCCAGTTGCACAACTTTTTTGGCGGTCCCAGCAGTCGGCCCGCGCCCGACCTCCGCCAGGTTCTCGAGGACGTGCGTGCCGGTTCTGCGCTGGCGGCGCAGGGCCGCTCGGTGGGTCCCCTGACCATGAAGGGCGTACCCGCCCCCCAGGCACGCGAGGCCGCCGATATGCTCCAGGCCTGGTTCCGCCTCAAGGAGCGGTCGCGCACCCCGGAGGACCATCTGCGCGGTCGCGCACCACCGGAGGACCATCTGCGCGGCCTGCTTTCGGCGTTCGGGTTCAAGGTCTACGACGTCCAGCCGACAGAAGGGGTCGAGGCCCCTCACTGACTCGCCGACGTCCGCATGGAGCCGCTTGCCGACCGGGCCGACTGCCTTGTGCCGCAATTCGGCTCGCTGGTCCGTGGGCAATACCGGGTCCTATGCCTGTATGATCGGCCGCCGGAAGACCGGATCGTGGAACTTGCACGCACGTGCAGCCCCCACGGCCCGCTCCTGGCATTGTATTTGGGCCGCATGACCGAGCAGCGCCGGCGCGACCTCGCTGAGATGTGCTGGCGCAAGCACCGCACCTTCCTGGTCATCGACGAGAGTCTGGTGTTCTTTCTCTGCGGCGAACGTTTCAAGCGACTGCCGGTGCTGTTCGCCTGCGCGTTCCCGTTCACCGTCGCCGAGCCGTACACAACCACTTCGTCCCTGGTCCCGGTCGAGATGTTCTACGGTCGTGAGCGCGAGCGCGAGGCGGTGATTGATCGGTTCGGCAGCAATCTGGTCTACGGCGGCCGCCAACTGGGCAAGACAGCGCTGCTGCGCGATGTGGAGTGGCGCTACCACGACGCGGCCCATGGCGTGATCGTCCGCTACATCGACCTCACACATGGCGAATCGATCGGCGTCAGCCGCCCAGCGGAGGACATCTGGGTAGTACTCGGGCACGCCCTGGCCGCGGAGAAGGTCTTCAGCGGGGCACGAACCAACCCACGCAGCGTGGCCGAAGGGGTCAAGGAGTGGCTCGGCCAGGACGACAAGCGCCGAATTGTCCTGCTGCTTGACGAGGCCGACGCCTTTCTGGATTCTGATAGCCGGAAGGGCACAGAGCAGACGGGGCACACCTTCCCGAACGTCTCGGGGCTGAAGGGAATCATGGATGCGACCGACCGCCGCTTTAAAGTGGTGTTCGCTGGTCTGCACAACGTGCAGCGCACCGCCCGCGACCCCAACAGCCCGATCGCCCACCTGGGTGCGCCGATCTGCATCGGGCCGCTGCTGGAGCAGGGGGAGTGGCGACAGGCGCGGGCGCTGGTCGAGAAGCCGTTGCGGAACCTCGGCTACCGTTTTGAACTGGACGACCTTCCGCTGCGCATCCTGTCGCACACCAACTTCTACCCGAGCCTGATCCAGATCTTCTGCAAGGGACTGCTCAAGCGGCTGCAGGATCCCAACCGCACTTTCTTCGACTTCAAGGCCTGCCCGCCCTACTCCGTCACGGCCCGTGACGTCGAGGACGCCTACCGGTCTGACGACGTGCGCGGCGAGATCCGCCACCGATTTGGTCTGACGCTCGACCTGGACACGCGCTACAAGTTGATCGCCCTGTGCATCGCCCACGCCAGCGTCGAGCAGCGTCCGGAGCGGGCCTTAGTTGAGGGGTTCGACGTGGGCTGGGTGCGCGACAACGCGACGTACTGGTGGGCCAAGGGGTTCGCCAGGGACAGCAGTTTCGAGGCGTTCCGCACGGTGCTCGACGAGATGGTCGGGCTGGGGGTGCTGCGCAAGACGGGCGGCGACCGCTACGCGCTGCGGTCGTCGAACGTCCTGAATCTTCTGGGCAGCAAGGAACAGATCGCTCAGGCGCTGCTGGACGTAACGCTGACAGTCCCGCCTCCGGAGTACGAGGCCGCGACGTTCCGGCGTACACGCCGGGGCGATCCGTGGTTGCGCAGCCCCCTGACGGCTCAGCAGGAATCGGAACTGCTTGCGCGGGAGAACGGTGTGGCTGTGCTGTTCGGCTCGGCCATGAGCGGGTTGGATCGGGTGATCGACTTCCTGCGCGAGACATGCGACCAGTCCCTGCTCCGGATACCTGAGCGGGTCACCGAGTTCCGGACCTTCGAGGCCGCGCTCCGAGACATCAAGGCCGACGGGCCGGAAGGCGTGTTCCTTTTGGTGCTTGGGCCAGAATGTGGCTGGAGCGAGAGGTGGGTCGAGAGTGCCGTCGATTACCTGCGTCGCAAGACGAGTTCAAAGAAGCGTTTTCTCCGAGTGCTGTTCCTCGGTGACCCGCAGGCGGCCTGGGAGTGGGGACGCTTGGAGGACTGGCAGTGGCAGAAGCTGGCTGACGCTGGCGTTCGCGAGTTGGCGCTGCACCCGTGGCGGGAGCCGGCGCTACGCCGCTGGATGCTCGACGCCGGCTTCGGGCCGCACGACAATCCCGAAGGCTGCCGCGAGTTCCTCCGTGTAACCGGTGGCTGGGACGCGCTGGTGCTCAAGATCGGGGAGTCATGCCGAGACAGCCCGCATAACTGGAAGGAACACCTGCGGGCGCTGGAGGAGACATGGAAGAACGACTCGGCTTGGCTTGCCCGTTTTGGCCTGGTGCAGGCGACGTTGCCAGTGCTCCGAGATCTGGCCGTGTGGTGGGACGCGCCATTCTCAACAGGCGACGCGGCCGAGGTGCTGGAACGGCCCGATGACGACCCCACCCTGGTGCAGTCTTTGGCGTGGGCCGACCGGTTACAGTATGCTCGCAAGGTTGAGCAGGGCAAGTGGCGGCTTGACGACGTGGTCCGCGCCGCGCTGCAGGCCGAGTTGGCCGGGTGAGCGCCATGGACGCACATTGGTGGACGCTTCCCGGCCCAGCCGCCTTCCTCCGTGCCGCTTGGGAGGACGTGCGGGGCGGCAAGAACGTGCTCCTGGCATTACCGGCGACCGCGCCACCGGGGCTCCGCGACGCGCTGGCGACACTGGTGCGGCAGGCCGAGATGTGGGCATGGCGTGACTTCTCCGCCGGCGACGGGGTAGGCGGCCCGGCGGCGCTGGTTGAGCAACTACACCAGCGTTTTGCCCCGTCGAGGGTGAGTGGAGCGGTGCTGAATGCCGACACTCTGGCGGGCGACCCACGCCTGGCGGACACAATGATCTGGGTGGAGGGTATGACGGCCACGTGCTGGCCAACGTGGTGCGCCTTCCTGGGCCAGTACGAACGTGCCTGCCAAATGCGTCCAGAGCAGGGCCGTGGGCTTTTCTGCGTGCTGCTCACCGGGCAAGTGGCGGGGCAAGTGCCGGAGCCGGCCGTTGCGCTGACTGTGCGGCGCTGGTGGGGAGTTGTCGGTGGGGTAGACTTGCTGTTGGATCTCTCGCTCCGCGCCGACGGCCGACCCATGCCGGCGTTGCACCGGCGGCTAGCCTTGGCAGTAGCCTGTGAATTGTCGGGGACTGACGCGGCCCTAGCCCGGGCATTGGCGGGGTTGGGTCTGCGCGAGTTGCTGGAACCGCAAGAGTTCCTCCGTGCCGAGGCGGCTCGGCGTGGTTGGAACGCAGCCCGCGCCCGCCGACCGAACTGGGAAGACGGCCTGATCGACGCGATGAACGGCGAGGACGTGGTTCATTCGGTGGCGCTGGCGAGCCGCGGCGACGAAGCCGAACTGCGTCGCCGCATATGGCAGGCAGAGGTCGCCGTGCTGTACCCATTCCTTGAGGAGCAACGGCTGCAGCTGCTGCCGCGGCTGCGGCCCTACCTGCGCCTGCCAGTGGAGACGGCGTATGGCCCGGTGGACGACATTTATGACTTGGAGCTGGGCCAGCTGGTCTATTTTCTACGCGGCCGCAACCTGCCTCGGGAGCTGTGGCGGCTGCTCACTTTATTGACGGACATGCGGCATGCTTTGGCGCACCTTCGGCCGGTGCCGATCGAGTACCTCTTCGTCGATGGATTACTGCGCGAGCCGCGAGAGAGCCGACGGTAGAGCGCGAAATAATGATAATAGTGATAGAATATTCGCAAGTCCCACACCCTGCTAACCTTGCGGGATTGTTCGGGAGGATAAAAAGGGTTAGGTTCCATTCTCACTTAAAAAAGTAACATGACCTCGTTTTATCCTTTCATCCCTTCGGGCGTCGTCACGGCAGCTCCTGGAACAGCCTCAGAGCAGGCAAGATGCGCTGGATGAGGGGGTAATGGTGGTCCCGGGTCCAGACCTCAATGTCTGTGGCGATCACGACGTTCGGGAAGGGAACCGTCACGCTGTTGCTCCGCAGCAGGAACAAGTGGTGTCCCACCTGTTCCCACAACACCTCGGGAAAATCGACGTTGGGGAATTGCGCGAGGGCTGCTTCGAGTCGGCGATAGTGCAAAGGGTCGCGCGCGCCGTACAGCACCTCAGCCTTGGTGACGCCACAGACGGCGGCGCCATGCGCGGTGAAGAGTTGCTGGAAACGCGGGTCACCTGACCGGAGGGCGTCGATCAGGACGCTCGAGTCGAGCAGGATCCTATCATGCTGGCCGCGCGGAGTTGCTTGTAGGCGTCCGGGTCCACCACGTCGTGCCCGGCCAGGGCGAAGAAGGCGTCGTACCGACTCGTCGGCCGCTGCTCGGGCAGCACGCCGTTTTCTTCCAGGATAATGATCTCCACCGTTTTGCCGACGAGCGATTGCAGCTCCGGCAGGTGGAGGGTATCGGAGTCCAGTTTCTTACGGATGCGGATGGCGTTCATCGGTCGTCCCCCATCGCCTTTTCCCATTCTATCGGTTCCCGCCGTTACCGGATAGCGCCAAGAAGGCGTTCAACTCCTCCACGGCAGCTTCCGCTTCCGGGAGTCGATGAAGAGCAAGACCGCGGCGGCACGCTGGTACGCCCCGGTCTGGAGCGCCTGCGCGGAGAGGAGCAAGGGGTCGGGAGTCGAATCCTTCGGGATTCGACTCTCCGCAGCGAGCCCCTGAGTCAGCCCGTTGGTGCCTCGGGACGAACTCCCGCACCCGCTACGCTCGTCCGGGGGGCTGTGTCGCGGAAGGGCGACCCATCCGCCGCGGGTCGAGTGCGGAAGGTGATGACTCCGTCACCGACCTGCACGTCGTAAATCACCGGCACAGCGGCCCCATCGGCCGAGTGCAGCCGGAGGCCCAAGGCACCGATCCGCTCGTCCAACTCAGCGACGCTGCCGAGGAGCTGATCGTTGGCCGCATCGACGTATTCGGCGAAGAGGCGCTCGACCTGGGGATAAGCCGGCCCCGGGGTGAACCGGCCAAAAACAAGATCATGCTCGACGCGCTCGATCACGACCCGACCGAGATCGCGGTCCTGCTTATCCTGGAGGGAGATGGGCTGTACGTGGCGCAGGGACATGGCTATCTCCCGGGAGTCGGTGTGTCGGTGAACGCCCGCGCCAGCCGCTCCAGGTTGGCGTCGCTGAACCCGGCAACGCCACCGGCTCCAGCCCCGAGGAGGAGTAATAAACTCGCGACAGGGGACAGCCCTACTCCGGCGCGGTCAGCGGCTGGGGCAGCTCGGCCGCCGGCAATGGCAGCTGCGGGAGCATCCGCGCCTCCAGCACGTCCAGCTTCACCTCTTGATAGTGCAGCCGGCCGCAGGCGTAGGCGAAGAAGGCGTTGAGCAGGGCGCTGGCGACGGCCAGGTTGGTGAAGAGGATTTGCGGCGTGGACAGGGCCAGCTCGACGCAGCTGGCCTCGGTCGGCAGCTTCCCCCGGGGGTTGGCGATCTCGGGGTGGAAGCGCGTCAGCGGCACGGTCAGGTCGCGGCCGCCGCGGCGCAGGTAGACCTGGACGTTGCCGTAGGTGCCGCGCTCGCGCGGCGGATCGACGCCCTCGTTGCCGCCGCTGAACAGGGCCACGTCCGCCAGGGTACTGCAGTGGTCCGAGAGCAGCTTGCGCGTCGGGTGGTTGTCCACGCACAGGAAAACGTGGTCGCCCGGCCGGACCAACTGGCCGACGTTCTCCACGGTCAGGTAGCGCGGCACGGCGGCGACGGCGACCTCGCAATCGCCGAGCCAGGCGGCCGTCTCGGCCGCCTTGACCTCAGCCTTGTTGCCGACGCTCTGGAAGACCATGCGGCGGCCGTTGGCCATCTCGAACTGGTCGCCGTCGATCAGCACCAGCCGCAGCGGCCGATCGAGGCTTTTCAGGAACACCGCCAGGTACTGCAGGACGGCGCAGCCGATGCCCCCCAGGCCGACCACCTTGATCCGGCTGCCCTCGGCCAGGCCGCAGACCAGGTCGGATTGAGTCGCGCTCATGTACACACCTCTTGACCCGGCCCCCGATCAGGCCCCGTAGTTGTCCCAGGCGTCGTGGTCGCGCGAGCGCCCCCGACTGCCGGAGTAGGTCCAGCGGGAGTTGCCATCGACCTTGACGCGCACCTTGTCGAGCCACTGGCGCGGCACGAAGCGGCGACGCTGGCCGTAGCCCTCGAAGATGTGCTCCGGTTCCAGCGCGAAGCGGTAGCCGTCGATGGCCAGCTCCAGGTGGAACTCCGGCGGCTCCGACTCGATGCGGCCGACGACCGCGTGGACGCCGTCGCGGTAGCGCTCGTCGTCGCGGTCGGTGGCCGAGGCGAAGGCGGCCATGTTGCCGTGACAGTGGACGTCGCCGACGAGCAGGTGTCGGGCCGGGAGCACCGGCACCGTGTAGCGGACGTCCTGCGGCGAGCGATTGCCGCCGTACGACTCCCAGACGCCGGCCTCCTGCTCCGGCACATGGATCTTGTAGCGCTTCCGCTCCAGGTCCCACAGCAGCAGCACGACCGACTCGGACTGGTGCAGCTGGTAGACCCGGTCGAAGAAGCCGACGATGAACTCCAGCGTCGATGCCTTGACCTTGGGGTAGCGCACGACGCAGTGCGGCTCGTGCTCAGCGAGGGCCTTGACCGGCCGCCGCGCTGGCACGTCGCTGGCGAAGAACGGATGATTGCGGCAGAGAAAGGTGCCGTCGCGCGTCAGCCAGTAGAACTCCGGGTCGGTCGGCCGCGGCATCTGGGCGTCGGTCTTCAGGTAGAGCGGGATCGGCATGGCGGGGGCCTTTCGTGCTCATTTCTTCTGCAGCGCGTAGGTCATGAAACGGCTGGCAAGTCCGGGCGGCTTCTTGCGGCGCGTGCCGCGGATGGGCTGGCCGTGCTCCTCGAAGAGACAATCCATGATCTCGCCGACGCTCAGCGGCACCGGCTTCCACGGCACCCCCAGGGCGAAGGCGTCGTTGGCCGTGGTGGCCTTCTCCCAGCGCTCGACCGGGTGCAGGTGGCGGTGAACGCCGCGCGAGGCGCCGTACCACGACGCCCCTTCGTGGTGCTCGCTGGACAGGTTGAAGCCGCCGTTCCAGGTGTGCTCCAACAGCGCCTCCAGCTGCCCCGTCCAGTCCGCCGCGGGCGGCCAGCGCAGATACTGCGTACAGATCCACGCGCGCTCACGCTTGGGTGTTTCGATGCGAGACACGTTGAGCAGCGCCGGGTAGCCCAGGTGGTCGGAGCGGCAGCGCAGCGGGTCGTTGCGGAAGTACAGCTCGTTGTTGCCCGCCAGGAACAGCCGGCCGTTCTGCTGGGTGTAGAGGGCGAAGGTGACGGCGTAGGGGATGCTCAGCCGCACCTTGCGGTAGACGGTGCCGGGGCCGAACTCCTGCGGCGAGTCGGGGGCGATCCAGCGGAACTGGCGGACGTGCGGCGGCAGTTGGTGGACGACGAGCAGCAGCGGCGACCGCCACTCGTACAGCTTGACGCCGTCGGGCAGGGCCGTCTCGCCCAGCGGCGGCTGGAACTCGCCGCGCAGCATCTCCGCGAGGTCCGCCTCCGGGCGCTCGACGCTCTGCCCCTCCTCGGTGGTCAGCAGCACCTTGCCGTTGTGGACTGTCAGTTGGTCGGCCATGGCGTGGGCCAGGAAAGGCGGGCGGCGACGGGCCGGCCCGCCCGGGCCCACGACGCCCGGGCCGGGCCGGCGCGGCCGCCCGCGATGTGTCCGATCATCTTACCCCTTCTCGCCGGCGGGCGTGAGGAAGTTCAGCACCTGCCCCTCACGCAAGACGGTTTCCTCCTCGGCCTCCGAACCGTCCACCACCGCCACGGCCTCCGGGTCGATGTTCATGCGCTCCTCCAGTTCGGTCCGGGCTTGCCGGACGGTCATGCCAGCCAGTGGCAGGCTGTGAGCGTAAACACCGTGGATGACGTCCACCCGACCCGATCGCGTGACTGTCGCCGTGCCGCCGAAGTCGTCGCCGGCCGGCCCCGTTTGCAATCCTTCGGGAAGCAGCTTTTCCAGCCCCATGATTCCTCGTCCTTTCTGCAGGTAGATGTGGTGCCTCAGTTCTCGGACTCGTTCAACAGGAACGGCATGTGCCCCGCCATCCCGTGCGGGCGGCGGAGGGACACGACGCGCGTGTGCTCCGGCAGGTCCAGGTAGTCGGCGGCGTTCTCCGCCGTCAGGTTGTCGGCCAGGCCGTCGATGTGCCGGCGCAAGGCATCGATCACGGCGCGAGCCGTCAGGCCGACGTGCGGGGCCGCCGTCTCCTCGGCGCGGGCGACCGTCTCGTCGATGACGGCGGCGACGGCCTGCTCGACGATGCCGCCGGTCAGGAAGTCGCGGCGACGCTTGAGGATCTCGCGGCCGTCGTCCAGCGTCAGCTCCACGACGGCGGCGCCGCCCGGCCCCGGCCCGAACAGCCACGCCGTGACGCGGGCGAGGACTTCGGCCCGCGCCTGCGGCGCCGGTTGGCCGGCCTCACTATCATACGCATATTCCGGCTTCAATTTTTTGTCGAGGACGGCGGCGAAGCCCTCGCGGTCCAGTCGGGTGAAGCGCGCCCGCTGGCCGAGGCGGCGGGCCAGGGCCGAGTCGATCAGGTCGGGCCGGTTCGACGTGGAAAGCAGGATCAACGGCAGCCGGGCCAGGTCGTCGCAGGGGTCGTCCAGGCGCCGCAGCAGCGTCGCCAGGATCCGGTCGTAGGCCGCTGAGTCGGCACCGCCGCGCCGCCGGGCGATGCCTTCGATTTCTTCCAGGACCACGACCACCGGCAGGAGGAGGCTCTCGCCCTGGCTCGTTTGCACCGGCGTGCCGGCCACGGTCTGGACGTCGTCGAACAGCTCCTCGACGTTCTTGTCCGAGCGCCCCAGCCACTCCGACAGCAGGTCCGCCACGCGCACGCGGATGACGCGGCTTCCCAGGTCGTGCCGGCCGGTGCGCTCGGTCAGCATGCGGTCGAACTGGCGCAGGAAGGCGCGGATGGTCAGGGTCTTACCGCAGCCGGTCGGGCCGGTCAGCAGCGCCGCGCAGCGTGGCCGCAGGTCGAAGCGGGCCAGCAGGTCGGGCCGATACAGCAGCACGCGCAGCCGGCCGAGAAGGTGGCCCAGCACCGGGTGCGGCCGGCCGATGTCGCGGTCGGCCTCGACGTCGGGAACGTGGCTGCGGTCGAGGAAGCGGTGGCTGCACTCGCCGTCGGGCGGCACCAAGCCAAGGGCCAGGAGGCGCCGCGGGCAGACCAGCAGCCGGTCGCCGCCCTTGAGTGTTCCGGCGGCGGCCGCGTCCAGCACCGCCGCCGAGCCGTGCAGCAGCAGGCGCTCGTTCTGGACGGTGGCCTCGACCTGGGTGGTACCGGGGACCAGACGCAGGAAGAGGCCCTGCTGGCCGACGTGGGCCGGCACTCTGGACAGGCCGAGGACGACGGCGCCCTTGGGGTCGAGGTAGACCGTCATGCCGCGGCGGAAGTCTTCCAGCCGCAGGCGCGGGTGCAGTGTGGGGCAGCGCTCCTGGCCGTCGGGCGTGACGACGTGGGCGCGCGGGCCGGGCCCCGGCAGGTCGCCGTCGGCCACGGCCAGGAACGTCGCCGGACGGACGGCTCCTTCGGCCAGCTCCGCCAGGGCCAGCTCGTAACTTTCCTTGAGGTGGGCAAGCTCGGCCTCGGGGGTGCGGGCGCCGGTCCGGCGCAGCAGGTCGGTCAGCACCGCCTGCTGAACGGCCGGCTGCTCCTCGGCATTCTGGAGCACGTCGAGCAGGATTTTGGCCCGCACCTCCGGCGGCTTGCCCGGGTCGAGGCAGAGGCTGCTGAGGTCCTTCGGCGCCGGGCCGGAAGTCATCGACATGGGAGTGTCCTTCGCCTTCGCATTTCGCCTCGGCACGCGCTTGTTGGGCTGATTCATCCGCACCTCCTACGGGATAGGGCCACGTGCCGAAGACGGGAAGTCCAACCGTCATTCTACACAGAGGTGGCGGCCTGGGGAAAGGTTCGCCGGCCCGTCCGGCCGGGGGCGAAAAGGCCGGCCGGCGCGGAAGAGGGCTACCCCGACACGCGGTCAGGTGTTCTCCTGGGTGGGCGACGGCTGCTCGGCGGGGCGCGTGCGATAACACCACACGCCCAGCAATCGGAACAGGAACGTGGCCCCGAACAGGCCGCCGAACCAGGACGCGGCGAGCAGCAGCACGCCGACCGGCCAGGCGCGATGCAGTTCCAGCGCCGCGACGACCAGCAGCACCCCCTGCGCCAGCGCCAGGGCCGAGCCGGCCACGGTCACCAGCGCGGCGCGGAAGCCCAGGCGATGGGCCAGGTCGATGACCTGCAGCGGGTTGGCGTCGCGCAGCCGGCCGCGCTCGCCGACCGCCGCCAGTACGAGCAGCCCATAGCCGACCGTCAGTATCCCCAGTTCCCCCAGGATCAGCCAATCCACTGCCGCCGGGTCGCCGCATTGCAACCAGTAGGCGACGGCGAGCGCCGCCGGGACGACCGGGCCAGCCAGGATACAGGCCAACCAGACCACGGCGGCGCCCGAGGCGGCCAGCAACGTGTGCCCCGCCCAGCGGACGGGGGAGGTGTCGCCGCGCGCCGCCGAGCGCAGCACACAACCCAGAAAGTTGTACGTGAAGCCGACGCCGAGGAACAGTCCCAGCACGGCGGACAGCCGTAGGGTCCACCGCGGCACGGCGTCCCCCGGCTCTTCCAGGAGAAGCCGCGGCGCGAGCAGCACGCCGGCGATGCTCAGCGCGGTCAGCAAGAGGGCCGGGCCGACCCACAGCCGCCAGTCGTGGAAGGGGTAAAGCAGGCACTGATACCAGCGAGTTTCGGGGGGCCGGTGGCGCTGCTTGCCCGGGGCCCGCCGGCCGGTCAGCAGGGCGAGGACCAATGTGCCGACGCGGTCACGGGCGACCTCCGCGGTTGGGGAAGGCGAAGGGCGCCGCGGGTGTGGTAGCGTGACGGTTGCCGAATCGGCGGCGGGCGTCCCCTCGCGCCGGCGGCCGAGGCGCAGCCGTTCGGCGGGGGTCAGCGGCGCCGCGGCCGTGCCGGGGTGGGTCGGCTCGCCGGACGGGATGCCCACCGGTTGGCCGCAGCGGGGGCAGAACGAGCGGCGGCGGGCCATCTCGTCGCGGGCCCGCAGGCGCTTGCCGCAGCTGCACACGAACTTGATGGTCATGAGCCGCCCCGCCGTGCCGTCACGGCGCCCGCAGGGTCTTCAGGAAGGTGACGAGCTGCGCCTGCTCGCTGGTCGAAAGTTTCTCGAAGCGCTCCGCGGCGCGTTGGCCCTGGCCGCCGTGCAGGCGGATCGCCTCTTCGAGAGTTGCCGCGCGGCCGTCGTGCAGGTAAGGCGCGGAGTCGGCCACGCCCCACAAGGGCGGCGTGCGCCACTCGCTCGGCGTCGGGCCCTCCCCCGGGCTGCCGTCCGGCCCCGGCAACGGCGGCTCGCCGTACGAGCCGCCGCCCACCAACTCCTGTCCCATGCGGTGCAGCAGCAGGTCGCTGTAAATCCCCTCCACCGAGCCGAGGTCCGGCGTGTGGCAGTCGGCGCAACCGAGGGAGCCGAAAAGCCGTTTGCCGGCGGCGGCCGTCACCTGCGCCGCCGCGCTGTCCGGCAGCCGTTCCTCCGGCCGCGGCAGCGCGGCGACGAAGGCGGTCAGCTGGTCGCACTGCTGCTGCGTGAGGTCGAGGCCGGTCGCCTGAATGGTGGATTTGCCGAGGGGACGAGGTTGGGAGTGGCCTGGGTTGCCCAGTCCCAGCTCATTGGCGCAGGCGGCCTGCACGAAGTCGGACAGGCTCGCCGTCTGCGCCTTCCAGCCGAAGCGGCCGATGCGCCCGTCCGCCAGGCGCGGCGCCCGGCCGACCGACAGGTCCTCGTCGTCCGCCGGAGCCATCCCCGCCTTCAACCGCTGAGCCTTGGCGCCGGCCAGGATGACCCGTTCGGGTAGCGCGTCGATCAGGTTGGCGCCGAACAGCGCCGGTGTGTTCCGTTGCGAGAGGTGAACGCCGCGCGGGAACTTCAGGCAATGGTTGCCCCTCCCCTGCAGGACGACGAGCTGATCCAGCGACGGCCGCGACACGGCCGGCAGGTCAGGGTGAATGTCCTTCAGCGTTTCCTGGCACCCCAGGCCGTAGCCGTGGACGACGCCCTCGCGCGGGGCCGCACCCAGCCCGTCCCGGACGGTGAAGGTGGTGACGTTGTGCTCCAGCCCGCCGCCGCCGCCGGGGCCGGCCTGATGATGACAGGCGACACAGGAGGTCGCGTTGAAGACCGGCCCGAGCCCATCGCCCCCAGGGGACAGCGGGTCCTGTTCCTGCCAAACGTGCTTGAAGAGCGTCTCGCCCGCCTGGGCCATGTCCCTGTCCACGACCTGGGGACGGGCCCTCTGCCAGAGCAGCATGCGTGCCCCGGCGGGGACCAGAGCCAGCAGCGCGGCCAGGACGTACCAGGCTCGGTAGGACTTATTCATGAGGCCGGACCTCGCACGACGGAATCCCGAGTTGAGTCCACCAGCGCAACATTATGCCCAAGGGCGGGGCTGAGAACAAATGATTTCCGCGGACGAATCGCAATTTCGCGATTCACCGGTGCATGATCAGTTTTTCCGCCCACCAGCAGAGCGCCTGCACCGCCTCGTGGTCCATGCCGGCCTCCTCCATGATCGGGATGATCTCCCCGCGGACGTGGTAGAAGATGACGTCGATGTCCTTGTCGGATCGCCAGCCCGCGCCGCCGTGGTGGGCGCAGAGCCGCCGGTAGGTCTGCATGAACTGTTCTTGCGACACCTTCAAGGACTTGACCTCGGCCCGTACCTGGTCCGCCAACTCCGTAGGAATCATGGCTCACCTCGGGGCTAAGAGTCTGTTGCGGCAGCCGCTTGCGGCTTCGCAGCACAGATTGCGAAGCCGCAAGCGGCTTGCGGAACCGACCCTCAGACGTTGTAGGTCGTCGAGGCGGTGGTGCCGCCGCGGCCGGTCCAGTTGGTGTGGAAGAACTGGCCGCGCGGCCGGTCCACGCGCTCGTAAGTGTGGGCGCCGAAGTAGTCGCGCTGGGCCTGAAGCAGGTTGGCCGGCAGCCGGCCGCAGCGGTAGCCGTCGAAGTACGCCAGGGCGGCGCCCATCGCCGGCAGCGGCACGCCGTTGGCCACGCCCGCGCCGACCGCCCGCCGCCAGCCCGGCTGACAGCGCTCGACCTCCCCGGCGAAGTAGGGATCGACCAGCAGGTTCGTCAGGGCCGCGTCGCGGTCGAACGCCTCCTTGATCTTGCCCAGGAAGGCGCTGCGGATAATGCAGCCCCCGCGCCACATCAGGGCCACCGCCCCGTTGTTGATCGTCCAGCCCGACTCCAGGGCCATCGCCCGCATCAGGGCGAAGCCCTGGGCGTAAGAGATGATCTTGCTGGCGTAAAGCGCCATCTCGACGTCCCGCACCAGCGCCTCGCGGTCCCCCGTGGGGCGGGGCTCGGGGGCCTTGAGTACCTTGGCGGCGGCGACGCGCTCGTCCTTCTGGGCCGACAGGCAGCGGGCGAAGACCGCCTCGGTGATTAGCGTCAGGGGAATACCCAGGTCGGTCGCCGACGCGACCATCCACTTGCCGGTCCCCTTCTGGCCGGCGGCGTCGAGGATCAGGTCCACCAGCGGCTTGCCGGTCTCCGGGTCGCGATAGCCGAAGATGTCGCGCGTGATCTCGATCAGGTAGCTGTCGAGGTGCCCCTTGTTCCAGCGGGCGAAGACGTCGTGCAGGGCGTCGGCGTCCAGGCCGCCCAACCGATGAAGGAGGTCGTACGACTCGCAGATGAGCTGCATGTCGCCGTACTCGATGCCGTTGTGGACCATTTTGACGTAGTGGCCGGCCCCCTCGTTGCCGACCCAGTCGCAGCAGGGCGAGCCGTCGGGCGCCTTGGCCGCGATGGCCTGGAAGATCGGCTTGACGTGCGGCCAGGCCGCCGGGTCGCCGCCGGGCATGATGGAGGGGCCCTTCAGCGCCCCCTCCTCGCCGCCCGAGACCCCGGTGCCGACGTACAGCAGGCCGCGCGCCTTGAGCGCCTTCGTTCGCCGGGTGGTGTCGGGGTAGTGGGTGTTGCCGCCGTCGATGAGGACGTCGCCGGGCTCCAGGAGTGGGGCGACCTCCTCGATGACCTGATCGACGGCCGGGCCGGCCTTGACCATCATCATCACCTTGCGGGGCCGCTTCAGGGCGGCCACCAGCTCCTTGACGGAGTGACAACCGATGATGTGCTTCCCCCTGGCGCGGCCGGCCACGAATTCATCGACGCGGGCCGCGGTGCGGTTGTAGACGGCCACCGTGTAGCCGTGGCTCTCCATGTTCAGCACGAGGTTTTCGCCCATGACGGCCAGGCCGATCAGGCCGATGTCCGCGGTGGCAGCAGGCATGACAGGAGTCCTCGAGAGGGATGGCAGTGGAGCTTGTCGGCATTGTAGACGGGGGCGAGGCAAGGTGCCACAGAAGCCGTTTAGCCGCGAGCGCTGCTTTATCGGTTCGCGAACCGATAAAGCAGCGCTCGCGGCTAAACGAGGTGAGGGAGTCGCGGACTCTCCCGGAGAAACTCTCAATTATTTATCGGGCGGCGGGGGATTCCCGTCGTTACGGATGAAAAAGTTCTTCAGATCCTTCGGATCGATCGAGCGGCTGATCATGCGCACTGACCCGTCACAGAAGGCGGCCTGGAACCCCTGCGACCACAGTCCCACCAGGCCGGCGATCGGGTCCTTCTCGTTGAGCTCGAAGTCGTCCGGCTTGGTCCAGATGACCGCCTTCTTGTCCGACGCCTCGACGACCATGATCGTATTCGAGGTGCCGTCAGTAATCTCCGAGATCTTGACACCCTTGTCGCCGGGGAACACCGTGTCCTTCCCGCGGACGGTCAGGTAATTGGTCCTCCCCGGGGGAGCGGCGGAGGCCGGGCTGCGGTAGGTCTTCGGCATCTTGTCGATGAGCTTCTTGTTGTGCGCGCTGTCCCACGGCTCGTCGAGGTGGAACTGCTTGTAGAGGTTGTCCTGCGCGATATACGGCAGGATGTGGACCCGCCAGCTCAGGAGCGGTTTGCCGTCCTTGTTGACGCTGTAAGCCGCCGGGAAGTTGCCGTTGGCGTCGTTGGAGTTGAGCACCGCCAAGGCGATCTGTTTGAGGTTGTTCGATGACTCCATCCGCGCGGCGGCCTCGCGGACTTTCTGCACCGCCAGGATGAGCAACCCCGCGGCGACCGGGTGCGTGCTCATCCCCATGTTGCCGGGGAGCGTCTGCCGCGAATCGACCTCGATGCCGGCGGGGGTTCGCCGCAGGGCGGCGACACTCGGACGCAGATGGCGGCGGATCGATCCCGCGGAGGGCAGCAGCTCGGCCGGGACGTCGATGCCCTCGTGCCGCATTTCGCTGCCGAGCATCTGGAAGAACACCGGCAGCAGCGGGTAAGCCAGGTCGAAGAGGCGCCTTGTGTCCGTGTAGCTCAGGGCGATGGTCGGCCGCTCCAGCTGGGCCGCGACTTCGGGAACTTTGGTCAGGCCCTGGAACCCCTTGCCTCGCGACAGGAACCCCTTGATCGCCCCGGGGTACGCCGCCAGGATCAGGTGCTTGTCGGTCAGGCACCACGACGGGGCCAGCGGGAAGTTCTTCTCGCGCGAGGCGAAGACGTGGACCGTCTGGCCGCCGAAGGTGAACTTTTCCACCTGCGCCCGGCGGTCGCCGCCGCCGTCCGCCAGGCTCAGCAGTTTCTTCTGCACGGCCGCCGCGGCGTCGGCGTCCTTGATCGACACCACTGCCGTCACGCCCGTGAACAACCCACCCTCGCCGGGCGAGTCGAACACGCACCAGGTGTCACCCAACGCCTTGAAGACCTCGTCGAGCAGCTCCCGTTGCGATTCGCCCAGCTGCCCGAGCATCTTTTCCTTCTCTTTTGGATCGATTTTCTCGATCGTGGCGAGGATCGTGGACCACGCCTTGCCCGTGTCGAGCTTCAGCGCCAGGGCGAAGGTCGCGTCGCGGGGGATGAGGTCCACCTCGGCCGGGGTGAGCGGCTTCTGATCGAAGAGCTGGAACAGTCCCTTCCGCTCGCCGCCGAGCGACACCAGCGAGCGACTGACGAAGCCTTCCTTGTCGAGGCCCGACACGCCGGCCAGCCGTTCGACCCCAGCGAGGCCGGTCGCCTCGAGGACCTTGGGGACCTCCGGCCCACCCAGCGGGGCGAGCAGCCCCGTGAGCCCCTTGACGTTGATCATGCCGACGGTCGAGACGCGCTCGACGGGCAGGTCCTTGTGCAGCGCCGTCAGCCACTTCGGGGCGGAGCGGCCGCTCCTCTTCAGGAGCGCCTCGAGTTCCCCTTCCCCGGCCGCGACGTAGAGGTACTGCCCCTTGACGCCCCAGGTGAGGTCGGCGCCGCCCGGCAGGGGGACCCGGCGGAAGGTCGTGCCCTCGACAGTAACATCCTTGGCCTTGTCCGCGACCAGGACGGACAGGCAGCGCTCCAGGGCCGCCTTGAGCTTGTCGGCGTCCTCCCCGAGGCTGACCACCGCCCCGGCGCGGACTTCTGGAGGCGCCTTGGGGACCAGCTTGACCTCCGCGACGTAAACCGCCAGCGGGCGCGTCAGAAGGGCCTTGAGCAGCGTGGGGCCGTCCGCGGCCAGTGTTTTCGCCTCCGGCTTATCATCCTTTGCGGCTTCCTTCAGCCTGCTCCGGATCAGCTTCTCGACCTCGGCCGCCAGCTGCTGGAGTTCGGGCTCGGCGAACAGCTTCTCGGTCTGGTTGCTGCTCTTGGCGTCCGGCTTCGCCATGCCGGCCGAAGAGAAGTAAAGCAGGCATTCCTCCGGGGCGATCTTCGCCAGCACGGGGTCCTCGGGCAGGGGCGGGACCCCCAGGGGGAGGCCGACTCCCCCGCCCGAGGCCAGCATCATCAGCCACACGACAATCAGAGACATAGGGGCTCCTGCTGCCATGGTTCACCTCCACGGATCGATAGGACACAGGATGGGTCAGCGCCGAATGGGACATCCGAAGTCCCCGGGCTCATTGTATTCGGAAATCGGCCGACACGACGGCCGAGGTGTACTGCTCTAGTAGTACACCAGGCGCCGGCGAGATGCAAGAGGAGTGTCGCGATTTTTTCGGCCGTCCGTTTAGCCGCGAGCGGTCAGGTCGCGGGGCGCCCGACGGTGTCGAGCGGGCCGGTGAGTCCGGGTCCGCCGGCCGCGACGTAGCCGTGACTGGCGCCCGACTTGTCGGGGCTGACCCAGAAGGCGAACAGCCGGCCGTCCTTGAGGTGGAAGCGGAACTTGACCGTCTTGCCGGCCACCTTCGCCAGGTCGCCGTCCTTCCAGGTCACGGCCTGCAGCGTCTTGTCGGCCCGAGCCGGGACGCAATCAGCCCGCGCGAGGCCGGCGACGACCTGGCCGCGCTCGTCGAGGACTTCCGCCGTCAGTTCGCCGTCCGGCACGTCGGCGTTGACGAAGAGGTGCTTGCCGGCGAAGCGGACCGGCCGGGTGGTCAGTGTGCCGCCGTCCTTGCCGGCGTCGAGCGAGGCGAAACCGTCGCGGCGAAGGACGGCCAGGCCGGTGCTGCCGCCGGTGTCGCGGGTTGCCCCCTTCTCCGGCGAGCCGGCGCGGCCGCTGTGGTAGAACCAAAGCTGATCGCCGACCACCAGGCAGCAGCCGCCGGCCGACTGCACGTTGCCCCAGTTCCAGTCGCCCGGCTTCTCGGACACGGCGAGGAACGGCTTGCGCTCCGGCCGGTGCCAGTGCCAGCTGTCGCGGCTGAAGCCGACGCACACCTCGTTCGGCTTCGGCCGGCCCGGCGGGAGGTTTTTGTCGCCGCGCCAGATGCTGAACAGGCCCAGCAGAAGGCTCTCGTAGGCCACGCAGTCGAGGTTGTAGAGTTCGCAGACCGTCTTCAGGTCGTCGCGCTGCGGGTCGAAACGGTCGGAGCCGCACCACAGCGGTGGCTCGTCGATGCGCTCCCACTGCGCCCCCTTCAGGATATCCTTCACCTCCCAGTAGCGGCGCTTGCGCGGCTGGCCCCAGCCGTGCCGCAGGCTGTAGACCCACACCTTGCGGAAGGGGTTCCAGAAGACGGTGGTGCGGTCGCCGCAGGAGCCGGTGCGCAGGACGCGCTCGCCCCAGTGAACGCCGTCCTCGGAGAAGTAGACCGACAGGCCGAAGCGACCCGCCTCGCCGTGGGAGCGGAACAATTTATAGCGGCGTTTGGGATCCTTCTCCTCCAGGTCGAACCAGACGGTACACGAGTCGCGCGTGTCGGACTGGACGATGTTGGTCCCCTTGCGGACGTCCAGCTCCGGCTTCTCCCACTTGAGGCCGTCCTGGGAGGTAGCGTAGCAGGTGCCGGCGCCGTAGCCACCGAGATACCACATCTTATAAAGGCGGTCCTTCGGGTCGTACCAGACGCCGTCGCTGAAGACCATCGCCATGCCGCCCTTGCCCTTCTTCTCCCAGTCCTTGTCGGGGCGGACGAGCGGGTTGTCCGCGTGCTCTTTTGGGGTGTGAAAGGTGCGCTGGAGCGTCGTTTCCTCGACGAGGAAATCGTCCACGAGGAGCTGCCGGCCGACGTCGATGGGGATGACCGCGGGCCACGACTTGAGGTAGGGCGGCGTCACCGGGTCGCGGGGAAGCTCGGCAAACTTCGGCGGCCAGGGGGACGGTAGCTCGATGCCGTTGTACAGCGTCTCGCTGCCGGCCGGGTCGGCACCCAGAACCGCGGCTCCCGCAACGGCGCCGGCGGCGGCGAGGAATTCGCGGCGGTGCATCGTTGGCATTCTCCTCAATCGGCGACGGCGCTTGTAGTGACCGCATTTATGCGGTCATGATTGACGCGGTCATGGCCAGAGCCGACCCGATAAATCGGGTCACTACGAGCGCGTCGAGCGCCACCCCGAGGGCGACGGCTAAACGGTAAGCTCGGTGATCGGCTGACCGCCCTCGGTGACGATGGGGATCGGCCGGCCCTGCGGGTTGACCCACTGCGCATCGAGTGGGATGTCCAGGTGGCGGAACACCGTGGCGGCCAAGTCGGACGGCGACACCCGGCGGCTCTTGATGGCGCCGCCGCGAGCGTCGCTGCTGCCGATCACCTGTCCGTGCCGCCCCCCACCGCCGGCCGTCAGCATCGACATGACCGGCGTCCAGTGCTCGCGGCCGCCGTCCTTGGTCAGCACCGGCGACCGGCCGAACTCGCCCATCATGAGGACCAATGTCGAGTCGAGCAGTCCGCGGGCGCCGAGATCCTCGACAAGCGCGGTGAGTGCCCGATCGATGGTAGGCAGGATCGGCGTCAGTCCCTTGAGGATGCCGCCCCACGGCGGCACGTTGTCGCCGTGATGATCGAAGTAGCCCCAGCGGCCGCTGACCAGCACGAAGGTCGTGCCGGCCTCGACCAGCCGCCGCGCCAGCAGGGCCTTCTCGCCGACGCTGCAGCGCCCGTAGGCGTCGCGCAGCCGGTCCGGCTCCTGCCCCACGTCGAAGGCCCGCCGCACCGCGGGCGAGACGACCATGTCGTAAGCCATGTCGGCGTAGCGGTCCATCTGCCCCATGTTCGAGCCGGCGTCGCGCGCCCGCTCCAGAAGGTCGAACCGCCGGCGCAGCTCGGCCCGCTCTTGCAGCCGAGGAACGGCCAGTCCCGCAGGCAGCGTGAGCCGTCCCGGCAGTTCGTTCCCCTTGACCGGCTCGTAAGCGCTGCCCATGTGGCCGCTACCCCAGACGTCCGCCCGCCAGGAATCGGCCAGGCCGACGAAGGCCGGCATCGACGCGACGTTGGGGCCGCGGAAGCGGGCGGTCAGCGAGCCCATCGAGGGGTAGCCGCCGCCGTCCTTGCCGTCGTCGGTGCGCCGGGCCAGGGGGTTGCCGGCCTGCATCGTGATCGGCGTGTGATTGCTGGCGGAACAATCGACGGCGCGCAGGATCGCCAATTGATGCATCAGTCGCGCTTGCAACGGCAGGTGTTCGCTCACCCGGATGCCCGGCACGCTGGTCGGGATGGTGCGGTAGGGGCCGCGAATCTCGGCCGGGGCGTCCGGCTTGGGGTCCCAGGTGTCGATGTGAGAGGGACCGCCGGAGAGCCAGAAGAGAATCACCGACCGGGGGTCGCGATGGCGGCTGAGGTTGCCGGAAGCCGACGCCTGCAACCGCAAGGTGTCGGCCAGGGTGAGGCCGGCGAGCCCAGCCAGGCCGGTTTGCAGGAACCAGCGCCGCGAGCCGACACGGAACAGATCCGCCGGCGGCGGCAGCAGCGGATTACGGGCGGCGCCGGTGCGGTGCTGCATGGCGTGGCCGTTGGACGGGAGGAGAGGCGGCATGGAAAAGTCCCTGACGATGGCGGGCGACACGGGTGGGCGGGAACAGGTAGGCTCACGAAGAACAAGTATACCGTGTTCGGCCGTTTCACGATTTGCCCAAAATCAAGTCCAGTCGCCCGACGGCCAAGCGAATTGGCGCTTGCAACGGCCACCCCGGCATGGCTTACTGAGAAGGCACCCGGAGGAACACGACATGGACCCGCTGGAAGGACTGCGGGCCGCGATGGCGGCCGTGGACGCCTATTACAAGCAGCGCGGCATCTTCCAGGGCCGTTTCGGCTTCGGCCAGCGCCCCGCGCTCGTCGTCATCGACATGGCCTACGGCTGGACCGATCCCGCCTACGCGGGCGGGTCGGCGCGCCTCGACGGCGCCGTCACCGCGATCCGCCAGCTCCTGCCGCCCCTCCGCTCCAAGGGCCTGCCGATCGTCTACACCACGTCGCCGTATTCCGACAACCCTCAGCTGAAGTCGGCGGCCGACTTCTCACCGAACTTTCGCAAGTGGGACCGGCGGGCCTGCGAGATCGACGAGCGCCTCCGCCCGAACCCCGGCGAGTACATCATCCACAAGGAGCACGCCAGTGCCTTCGCCGGGACGGCGCTCATCGGCCACCTGGTCGAGCGCCGGGTCGATACGCTGCTCATCACCGGCTGCTCGACCAGCGCCTGCGTCCGGGCGACGGCGACCGACGCCAAGAGCCTCGGACTCCGCCCGATCATCGTGCGCGAGGGTGTGGAGGATCGCTCGGACATCGCCCACGAGTGGACGCTGTTCGACATCCAGGCGCGCTTCGCCGACGTCGTGAGTCTGGAGGAGACGCTGGCGTACCTGAAGTCGTTACCCGCGGGAACGCCTTCTGTTTAGCGGCGGGTCGCAGACCCGCGCGGGTCTGCGACCCGCCGCTAAACAAGGGATTCCTCGAAGGAGAAATCATGCTATCGCGAAGAACTTTCCTGGGCACCATCGGCGCCGGCGTCGTCGCCGCGTCGCTGGAGGCGCGCGCCGAGGAGCGGCCGGCCCGCAAGAAAATGGCCATTGTCACCACGGAATGGCGGCACATGTCGCACGCCTGGCACATGGGCGAGCGCTTCCTGGTCGGCTACCCCATCAACGGCCGGTGGCACCGCCCGCCGCTGGACGTCGTTGCCGCCTACGTGGACCAGACCCCGGCCAACGACCTCAGCAAGGACCGCGCCAAGGAATTCGGCTTCAAGATCTACCCGACGATCGCCGAGGCACTGCGCTGCGGCGGCGACAAGTTGGCCGTGGACGCCGTCCTCATCATCGGTGAGCACGGCGATTACCCCGTCAACAAGCTCGGGCAGAAGGAATACCCGCGCTACCGCTTCTTCAAGGAAGTGGTCGAGGTCTTCAAGAAGGATGGCCGAACAACGCCCGTCTTCAACGACAAACACCTCTCCTGGAAGTGGGAATGGGCGAAGGAGATGGCGGAGACGTCGCGGTCGATGGGCTTCCCGTTCCTGGCGGGCTCGTCGCTGCCGGTGACGTGGCGCCTGCCGGCCGTCGATATGCCGTACGGGGCCGAGGTCGAGGAGGTCATGTGCGTGGCGATGGGCGGCGTGGACAGTTACGACTTCCACGCCCTGGAAGCGATCCAGTGCATGGCCGAGCGGCGCAAGGGCGGCGAGAGCGGGGTCAGGGCGGTGCAGGCGCTGCGCGGCGACGCGGTCTGGAAGGCGATGGCGGCCGGCTCGTGGAAGGCGGGCGGCTGGAGCCCCGAGCTGTTCGAGGCGTGCCTCTGCCGCAGCCAGACCCTCGCCCAGCCGCCGACCTTCAGCGACCGCCACCCGACCGACAAGCAGATGCGTGAGTGGGTGAAGGACCCCGTCGCCCACCGCGTCGAGTACGCCGACGGGCTGAAGGCGACGATGTTTCTGCTGAACGGGCTGGTGGGCGACTTCACGTTCGCCGCCCGGGTCAAGGGCCGCGACGAGCCGCTGTCCACGCTCTTCTACCTGCCGCCCAACCCCAACGTCACCTACTCGGCGGCGCTGATGTCCAAGGCCGAGGAGACGTTCGTCACCGGCAAGGCCCCCTACCCGGTCGAGCGGACGCTGCTAACGTCGGGAATCCTCGCCGCCGCCATGCAGTCGCTGTCGTCCGACCAGAAGCGCATCGAGACACCGCATTTGGCGATCCGCTACACGGCGCCGCGGGAATCACTCTTCGCGCAACATTGACGGAGTCTGAGCGATGACGACCAAGCATGGCCTTCTGCTTCTGGCCGGGCTGCTGGCCATCTCCGCTGCTCTCCCAGCTGCCGAGCCGCTCCTTTCCGCCGAGGAGCGCGGCAAGATCGAGCGCGGCCTGAAGGACCTGAACGAGCGGCTGGACAAGCTGCGGGCGAAAACCCCGGCCGAGAAGGCGGATCACCTCGCGGACGCAGCCATTTTCGCCAAGGGCATCGCCTGGGCCCTGCGCTATGACGAGGCGCTGACGCCGGCCGACGCGGCGCTGATCCGGAAGGCGCTGGAGCGCGGCAACGAGCGCGCCGCGGCGCTGGAATCCGGCAAGCACTCCTGGGCGGGGAGGAAGGGCAAGGTAGCCCGCGCCTTCGTGTCGGCCGTGGACGGCTCGGTGCAACCTTACGGGATGATCGTGCCGGCGAAGTACGACGGCGGCAAGCCGACGCGGCTGGACGTGGTGCTGCACGGCAGCAGCCGGCCGGTCGGCATGAGCGAGCTGCGCTTCCTGGGTCGCTTCGAGGAGGACGAAAAGGCCGCCCCAGAAGTGGACTACATCGAGCTGCACCCGCTCGGCCGGGTCGAGAACTGTTACCGCTGGGCGGGGGAAACCGATGTCTTCGAGGCGATCGACGCGGTTTGTCGCAATTACAACATCGACCGCGACCGGGTGGTATTGCGCGGCATGTCGATGGGCGCCTCGGGAACCTGGCACCTGGGGCTGAAGCACCCCGACCGCTTCGTCGCCCTCGGCCCCTACTGCGGCTACGTCGATACACACCAGTTCTCGCAGACGCCGCTGGCGACTTTCGTGAAGGTCGGCGAACTGCCGCCGCACCAGGAGAAAGTGCTGCACATGCTCGACTCCATCGACTACGCCGCGAACGCCGGGGTGGTGCCGGCCGTCGCCTGCATGGGCGACAAGGACGTCTTTTTCCAGGCCCACGTCCTCATGGGCAAGGCGATGGAGCGCGAGGGGCTGAAGATGGTCAACCTCATCTCCCCCGGCACCGGGCACGTCATCGACCCCGTCACCCATAAGGAACAGATGCGGCGAATCGGCGAGCAGGCGACGAAAGGACTCGATCATGCGCCGCGGCACCTCCGCTTCGTCACCTGGACGCTGAAATACGGCCGCTGTCACTGGCTGCAGATGCTGGGGCTCGACGAGCACTACGCCCGCGCCGAGCTGGAGGCCGACGTGGCCGATGACGGCTCGATCGCCTTCCAGGAGCCGAAGAACGTCACGCTCTTCTCCTTCCGCCCTCCGATACAGGTGAAGGAAGGTGCCCACCTCCGCGTCGGAGGTCGGGATGTGGGTCCGCTGCCGACCGGCAACAAGGAGCAGCGGGAGCTGTTCGTCCGCCGTCGCGGCGACAGGTGGGAGCTGTCCGTCGATCCCATCCGGCCTGCGGGCAAGCGTCCCGGCTTGCAGGGGCCGATCGACGACGCCTTCGCCGCCCCGTTCCTGTGCGTCCGCGGCACGGGCAAGCCGTGGAACCCGGCCGTCCAGGCCTGGTCCGAGGCGAGCCTGAAGCGCTTCGCCTACGAGTGGCACCGCTACCTGCGCTGCGACTTGCCGGTCAAGGACGACACGGCCGTCACCGAGGACGACGTTCGCCGCGGCAACCTGATCCTGTTCGGCGACCCCGGCAGCAATCCCTGGATCGCGAAGGTGCTGCCGAAGTTGCCGATCCGCTGGACGCACGACGAGCTGCAGATCGGCAAGGAGCGCTACGCCGCGGCCGATCACGCCCCGGTGCTGATCCAGCCGAACCCGCTCGCCGATGGGCGCTATGTCGTGCTGAACAGCGGCCACACCTTCCATGAGAAGGAGTTCGCCTCGCTCAATTACCTGCTCTTCCCGCGCCTGGGCGATTGGGCCGTGCTGAAGGTCGGCGACGAGGAGAGCGTCGTCCGCGCCGGCTTCTTCGGGGAAGACTGGAACTTCGCCGAACAACCAGCCGCGAACGGCGACGCCGGCAAGAAGTTGGCGCCGTTCTTCAAGCCGCCCGCCGAATTGGCTGGCGACCTGGGCAACTACAAGTCGCCGCTGGAATTCGCGGACGGCCGCCGGGTGAAGAGCGCCGACGAGTGGCCCAGGCGGCGACAGGAGATCCTGAAGACCTGGCACGAATTCCTGGGCCCGTGGCCGGCGCTGATCGAGAAGCCGAAAGTCGCATACCTGGAGAAGGAGCGGCGCGACAACCTGACCCAGCATCACGTCCGCGTCGAAGTCGCCCCAGGCCTGACGACGGACGACGCTTACCTCCTCGTCCCGGACGGCAAGGGACCGTTCCCCGCCGTGCTGGTGGTCTTCTACGACGCCAAGACCGGCATCGGGCAGGGCAAGACGGAGCGGTGCGACTTCGCCTACCAGCTCGCGAAGCGGGGGTTCGTCACGCTGTCGCTGGGCAGCCCGCCGGACTCCTTCTACCCGAACAAGGAGAAGGCCCAGTTGCAGCCGCTCTCCTTCCACGCCTGCGTCGCGGCCAACTGCCACACCGTCCTGGCCAACTTGCCGCAGGTCGATCCGAAGCGGATCGGCGTTGTCGGTCACTCCTACGGCGGCAAGTGGGCAATGTTCGCCGCCTGCCTCTGCGAGAAGTTCGCCTGCGGCGTCTGGTCGGACCCCTGCATCGTGTTCGACGAGAAGCGCAGTAATGTGAACTACTGGGAGCCGTGGTATCTCGGTTACGAACCCGGGCGCGAGCGCAAGCCGGGCATCCCCACGGAGGCGAACCCGCGCACCGGCCCGTACAAACGGCTGATCGAGGCCGGGCACGACCTCCACGAGTTGCAAGCCCTGATGGCCCCGCGG
>Ga0116224_10000403_pt1 | contig 34509 bp, 23 predicted proteins | sample Sb_taG_9_FD_89699 | JGI IMG/M metagenome (GOLD analysis project Ga0116224, IMG submission 89699) | Peat soil microbial communities from Weissenstadt, Germany - Sb_50d_b_LC metaG | ecosystem: Environmental > Terrestrial > Soil > Wetlands > Peat | place: Germany: Weissenstadt | collected 2010-09-21 | reverse complement strand
TAGACGGTGACGGTGCGGTCCTCCGGGTCGATCAGCCAGACGAGATCGACCCCGTTGTTGAGGTAATCGGTGATCTTGCGCGTGACGTGCTTCGCCTTATCGTCGGGCGAAAGCACCTCGACGGCAAGGCGGGGTGGCACCTCTCCGTACTTGGGGTGGAGGTCGGCGAACTTGCTCGCGTCCTCGTACAGCGCGACGTCCGGTCCTCGTACAGTATCCGGATCGCGCTCGAGGATCACACCCGAGTCGTTGCTCGTGATGTAACCTTTGCGGCGCTGGCGGACGTAGAGGTTCAACTCGGTAACTACGTTCACGCAGACAACGCCGTGAATCTTCCGTGGAGACGGCAACTCGATCACCTCCCCTCGGACCAACTCAAACCACTTATTAGCGTTCTCGGGGAGCTGCACCCAGTCGCAGAACTCCTCTGCGGTCATCCGCTTCGTCGTCGTCGTCGCTGTGGTCATCGGTCCCTCCTGGAGCGCGAAAACGTGTCGGTAGAACTATAATCGAGAACCGGCCGCCGAGCCAGAGCAAGGCGCGCCGCCGGGGAGGTCGGTTTAGCGGCGGCTCGCAGTGCCGTGCGGCTCTGCGAGCCGCCGCTAAACATCCAAATTGCGTGTTACGAGGTCGAGCGCCTCGTCCTTCGTCCGTATCGTGCCGTCGAGCTGCGCCTCGCGCACGGCGTCGAGCAGCCGCTTGTACACCGGCCCCTGCGGCACACCCACCTCCTTCAGGTCGTCTCCCGTCAGCAGCGGCGGCGGGTTGAGGTCCGCGGGCGTCCACTCCGCCAGCAGTTGCCGGCAGTAGGTCACGTGATCGAGGTCGTGACCGCTCGCCTGGGCATCCGCCTCATGCAGACGAAGCAACTCCTCAATTCCCGGATGGATCAGGATCGGCTTCAGCTTGGCCGGGCGCATCTGCCGCGCGTCGGCCAGGTACTGGTGCTTCTCCACCAGCCATTCGATCCGTTCGCGCTCCTCGTTGGACAGTTTCAGCCGCAGGCAGATTTCCGAGGCGATGCGCCGGCCGACGTGCTCGTGGTGGTAGAAGGTGTAGCGCTCCGGCGTGCGGGCGACGACGCGCGGCTTGCCGGCGTCGTGCAGCAGGGCCGCGAACGCCAGCGGAAACGACACGCGCTCGCCCAGCCGCTCTAGCACGGTCATGACGTGGTCCCACAGGTCGCCGACCGGCGCGCTCGGCGGCCCCTGCGGCAGCCCCTTCATCGGCAGCAGCTCAGGAAGGATCGGCCGGACCAGGCCGAGGTCGAACATCAGGTTGACGCCGCGCGCCCGTTGCCGATGCACCAGCAGTTTGCGCAGCTCGTCCGCGATCCGCTCGGCGCTGACCACCGTGACCTCGTCGGCCATCGCACGCACGGCCTCGGCCGTCGTCGGGTCGATGGCCAGGTCGAAGCGCGTGGCTAGCCGCACCCCGCGCAGCAGGCGCAGCTTGTCCTCGGCGAAGCGCTTCGCCGGTTCCCCGATCGCGCGCAGGACGCGGGCGCTGAGGTCGGCCTGACCCCCGACGTAGTCGATGAGCTTGTTCTCGATGGGGTCGAAGAACATACCGTTGATGGTGAAGTCGCGGCGCTCGGCGTCCTCGCGCGGCGAGGAGTAGACGACCCGATCAGGACGGCGGCCGTCGCTGTACGACACGTCGGAGCGGAACGTCGCGACCTCGACGGCGAGCCGGCCAGCGGGCGTGCGCGGCCCGAGCACCGCGATGACGCCGAAGGCGGCACCGATGGCCACGGTCGGCCGAAAGAGGCGACGCACCTGCTCGGGGGTGGCGTCGGTCGCCACGTCGTAGTCCTTCGGCTGCAGCCCCAGCAGTTCGTCGCGCACGCAGCCGCCGGCCCACAGCGCCTGATAGCCGGCCGTGCGCAGCCGCTCCACGACGCGCACCGCGAACGCGCGCTCGCTCAATTCAGGGTCCTGCGTCATCGGCGGCGTCCTCCGACTCTCCCCTCGCCCCTTCGGGGAGAGGGGTCGGGGGTGAGGGGTCCACTTCCCCCCTCGCCCCTTCGGGGAGAGGGGTCGGGGGTGAGGGGTCTTCCTCTCGCACCCAGATGAGCAATTCGTTGCGGCCGTAGCGGCGCAGGTCCCAACCGGCGAAGACCGTCTCCTCGTCCTCGATGGCCCCCCGCTCGCTTTGCACGACCACGACCGACCCGGGGGCGACCTTCTGCTGCACCAGGCGCACCAGGCCGAGGAACTCCGCGGGCCGGCGCTCGAAGTCGGCGAACGGCGGGCTGAAGAAGACGTTGACCGGCTCGGCGGGCGCCTCCCAGCGCTCGCCCCAGCGGTAGGTGTCGGCGCGGGCGATGACGGCGCGGTCGGCGACGCCAAAGTCCTTCAGGTGACGCTCGATCTCGGCGGCGACGCGGAAGTCTCGTTCCACAAAGGTCACGCGGCTGGCCCCGCGGCTGATCGCCTCCAGGCCGACGACGCCGGTGCCGGCGAAGACGTCGAAGAACGGCCGCTCGGGGACCGCGTGGCCCAGGATGCTGAACAGGGCCGCGCGGACCATGTCCGGCGTGGGTCGCAGGTTGGGTTGGACGTTGCAGATGACCTTGCGGCCCCGCAGCGCCCCCGACACGATCCGCAATTGCGCACGCATCCGACTCTTCGCCTTTCTCCCCCGCCCTCCCCCTATTGTTCCCAGCGCACGGCCGAGATCAAGCGCCAATTTCGAGCCGCCCGCGGCAAGGTCGTGCTCCCCGCTACGGACACTCGGATTGGCGCGGATGTTCGTACCCACCCGTGTTACCGGCGATCCGACCGCCGCAGGTCGCGCAGCGCCCTCGCGTTCCGCAAACTCAGGACGAACGCCGCCACCGCGATCAAGAGCCCCACCCCAATCAAGATGTCCTTGATCGGAAATGCCTCTTGGTGACTTCTCGGTGTGGACGGCTCGAGCGGAGGTGCCGGCCTGTCTTCCGCAGGCGCGGTGCTCTCCGAGGGCGCGGCAGCCACGACATCCCCGGGACCGATCACCACTTCCGCGCGGTGTCCTTCGCCGGCCTCGACGATGACCTGGAGGGCCTGCCCCTCGGGCGCCTCGAACTCGAAGACTCCTTCGCGGTTCAGCTGTCCCTCCCGCAGCACCTGCCCATCCGCCCCGCGGACCTGAACGTGTCCCTTCTTCGGCGGCTGGTCTCTGTCGAACCAACTCTCGACACGGACCACCCGGCCGGGAAGGAAGCGGCAGGCAGCGTTGAGCCGGTGCGCCCGCGCGACGCCGGTCCCCCCCAGGAGGACGGCCAGGGCGAGCGTCAGGGCAAGGAATCGACCGCGCATTCCGTTCTCTCCGGGGCCGCCCAGCCGAGCATCTCCGGCTTGACGCGTGCGAGGAAGCCGACCGCGAAGCCCAGGATGGCTCCCTCGATGACGGCCAGCGGCATGTGAATGATGAACGTCAGCAGGGCGAGGCTGTACCAGTTCTCGCGCCCGCCAAGGACCAGGGCGACCGCGTTGAGCAGGACCGTCGCCAGCACCGCCGACTCGCCGACGACGAGGCCGAGCGGAAATTCCGGGGCGTTTTCCAGGCGCCGCTCGGCCCAGGCCGCCAGGGCCGCCAGGGCCGCGGCTCCCGCCAGGGTCGCGGGGTGGAAGGTCACGCGATTGGCCCACGACAGGTCGGCGTCGCCCAGCTGCTTGGGGTTGTTGGTCACCAGGAGCGTGACGGCATAGACGAGGCTCAGGCCGAACGCCAGGGCGCTGCCTGCGACGAGGGCGGCCCGGAACCACGGCCGTCGCAGCCAGGGCAGGCGGCGCAGGCCGGCGAACAGCAGTCCTGCCAGCAGCGCCGGCAGCCCCATGACGACGCTGTTGACGCCGAGCGAGTAGAAACCGCCGTGGCCGAAAAGGGCCGCCTGGAGGAACAGGCCGACCGGCACCGCCAGCAGCGCCCGCCGTCCGAGGATGACGCCAAGGAGGCCGTTGAGGAGCAGGTGGGTGCTCGGGCCGCCCGGAACCTGGACGTGAATCTGCGAGGAGACGAAGAACGCGGCCGTCAGCACGGCGACGCGCGGGATTTCCTCGTCGCGGATGCGCCACGCCCCGAACAGGGCCAGGAGCGCCGCGACCGCGAAGCCGCCCCACTCCCACGGCGGTTGCAGCACGCCGTCGGAGATGTGGACGGCGAATAGTGGCGACATGACGAACCCCAATATGAGACCCCGATCGTCGTTTAGCGGCCGCCCTCGGGGCGGCGCTCAGTCCGCGCCGCCCCGAGGGCGGCCGCTAAACGGGGTTAGCGCTTCTCGTCCACGAAGACCCACAGCGTCGCGCGCCGCAGCACAGGATACTTTTTCCCCTCGCGCTCGCGCTGGCCGCTGTGGTGATGGGCGGTCACCGACCACCAACCCGGGTCGGTCAAGGTGCAGGTGGCGACGCCGTTGGGGTCGGTCTTCACGGCTCGCGTGATCTGCTCGTCGGGCGGCAGCTCCTTCGGCGGGGCCGGGTTGTAGCGCTCGACCTCGACCAGCACCCCGGCGAGCGGTTTGTCCGGGCCGGCGGTCTGGGCCTGGAAGACCAGGCCCGGCTGAAGTCCGTACGGCCGCGTGAGCGGGACGAGTTGGAACGTGTCCGGCGCCGCCGCCTCCCACCCTTTCTGCGCCTCGATGTGCAGCACGACCTTCACCGTGTCCTGAAAGAACTCCTCTTCCTCCTCCATCCAGATCGGCGGCGTTTGCAGGACGAAGACGTAATCGCCGCGCTGCTCGGGCGTGAACTTGAGCCGATACGCCGTGACCTTTTTCCCCTCCGCCGCCGGCACGGTCGTCTTTTCCAGCGATTTCGTCAGGTCGGTCGCCTTGCCGTCGGGGGCGAGCACGGTCACCTTCTCCGGGGCAGGGGCGTCGAACAACTGGTGCTCGAACGGGTGGCCCCACTGGTAGGTCAGAGTCACGGCCTCGCCCTTCTTGACCGAATGCTTCTCCGGCAGGAGCATGTTGTAGTGGGCGCCCACCGAGGCGGCGCTCACGGCGAGCAGTGCCGTGGCCAGGGGGAACAACAAGCGCTTCATGATGTCCTCTTGCCGACGGGCGGCGCGACTCCGTCCTCGCGCCGGGGGACGATGGTCATCATACGATTTTGAATTTCGTCATACCAGACAGGAGCGCTGTGGCGGGATTCGGATAGAATGAGGACGATAGACAGCAACGCGAAAGGGAGGGGGCCGCCATGAGCGGAGTGACGTTGGCATCACTGACCGAACGCCTCGAACTGGCCGACGCCCTTCTGGCCGGGAGGGCCGAAATGCTCGATCCCCAGGACTTGCCTGGGCGCTACGGGCGCGTCGTGAAAGCCGTCGATCACCTGCTGCAAGTCATCGGCTGTACGGCGGTGCTGGGCGGCGGGTGGGCGGTGTGGCGGCACGGCTACGTCGGCCGGGTCACACAGGACATCGATATCGCCCTGCCGGCCGACCGCATCGGGGAGTTCCTCCGCGCCGCGTCGCTAGCCGGGTTCGACGTCCTGCCGGTGCAGGCCGGCAGCTGGCCGAAGGTCATGCACCGGGACACGGGCATCGAGGTTGATATTCTACCCGAGGGTGGGAGGCCCGGCACCGCGACGAGGCTGGCGCCGACAACCATCCCGCACCCGTCCCGCATGGGCGCGATGGGCTCGGTGCTGCGATACATCAGTCTGCCTTCGCTGATCGAGTTGAAGCTAGCGGCCGGCTGGGCGCGGGACGAGAGCGACGTGGTCGAGTTAGTCCGGGCGAACCTCGATCAAGTCGAAGCGATACGGCAGCATCTCGGCAGGGTCCACGCGGAATACGTTACGGCCTTCGATGTGCTGGCACGGCGGGCACGGGATGAAGGAACGGCAGGGTAGCGGACTTCCCTCGTGGGTCGGCAGGACTGTACAATACGGTAGGAAGCGAGGCAGCAGCGGTTGCCCGGCGTAATTCTCCATGCAGGAGATGGTCATGGTTCCTACGCCCGTAGCGGTCGGATTGACTCTCTGCGACTACGTCCTCATCGAAGACGGAACGAAACGGGCCTCCCTGATTGGTGGGTTGACCAGGATGGAGGCCGGTAGTTTCCCTTACCTCGCCCCGCCGTTTTTCGTGTTCGCGGCGCTCATTGATGGCCTGGGCGATGCTACCGTGGACCTGATCGCCACCCGGCTGGATAAGAACGACCGGGTTTATACCCGCCGCCGGTCGGTCCGTTTTTCCGACCGCCTTCGGGAGCTGCATGTGGTTTTCCGAATCGACGACTGCCACTTTCCCGCCCCTGGCTATTACCAATTCTCGTTACTGGTGGACGGCGAGTGGGTCGCGCAGCGGCGCTTTCACGTCGTCGCCGGCTAGGAGTTGTCATGGACCCCAAAGAATCAGAAACGCCCCGTGACGGTGACAAGCGTACCGCTGACCAATTCGTGGACGTCGTCTACGACGACGGGCCCGGCGACACGACCGTAGTACCTGCCGGACCCGAAATCCCGCGCGACTGGCCGCGGCCGCAGCTGCCCCCGCGCCCCCATCCGCCGAACGGTGGGGAAGGAGGTAACGTGGGTCCTGCAACACCGCACGCCGAGAGAATGATGAAGGTCATCGCCGAAGACCAGTATGTGACCATCCTCTACGATGACGGACCAGGCGACACCACCGTTCGACCCATGTCAGACGAAATCCCGCGGGAGTGGCCGAGGCCGCAGCTGCCCCCGCGCCCGAGTCCGCCCAACGGCGAGGAATAAGCTCAAGCGCTAGGCTTCCCGAACATCCCGCGGAACCCCTTCAGGTACTTCGCGAAGAAATGGGGCGTCAGCCGTTCATGGACTCTCGTTCACCCAGAAGCCATGAAAAAGCCCCTTCTGTACGGCTGGGCGCACTCAGTCCGTCTCAGGTTCGAGCAGGAATTTGGCCACGGCCGGGGAAAAGTTGTCCTTGCGTGTCTTCAACTCTGGCAGATAGCGATCCCGGTCGAATCGCACCAGTTGCAGGATTGCGGCGTCGGCGACGTCCCAATCGCGCTTGACACTCAGCAGCGATTCCAGGAAGGGGATATGCTCGCGCCCCAGCTTGACGTTCTTTAGAGACCAGCTGCACTGGCGCACCCGGTCCAGGTTCGGCCGGCAGCGGATGACGTAGTCGATGAGAAACAGGTCGTCGCTCCCACCGAGCAGGCCCGGGACCAGGTAGCCATACCGGTAGCGCTTATCGCCGCGCAGCAACTCCAGAGCCTTGTCTCGAACCTTGCGGGTCAGCTCAGCCACGCGCTTCCAGTCGTCCAGCCGTCCCGGTTCTTCGGTCGGATCCCACTGGTCCATACCGGAGAGACGAATATAGGGATAAAGCAGATCGAGTGTGTTATAGCGCTCGGGATGATCGAGTCGCTCCTCGAGCGCCTTGAGGACGGCCGCCCGGTCCGGCAACGCACGCAGGCCGTTTTCGGGGAACCCGTTATTGACTTGCCATTCCAGGGCGTCAAGCAGGACGGGGAGAAGTTTCGGCTCGTTGTAAAAGACAAGCCGCCTGAGAATGTCGAGGCGGCCGCCGAAGATCTCAGCGGAGGACGTCATTCCCTCGGGGAAATTCTTATCTTCGCGGAGGGCTTTCACGAGTCGGTCAATGTCCTTCTGCCGCTTCTCGGAATCACCGGCCCGCACCTTCAAGACAAGGGGCTTACCCTCGACCGATCGCCGCGCTTTCTGATCCTTCCAGCCGCCATCCTTGCCGAGATAGACCCATTCCCCTCTGCTGACGGAATAGGTCCCGGGTTTCTCGAAGTGGACGCACTGATTCAGCGTTTTCTTGATGACCTTCGTCTTGCCCGGTTCCAGAACGTGGGTGCTCGACATGAATGAGACGGCGCGAAAAGTGAATGGGGGTTCCTCGTAGGGGTTAGGTAATCGTCGCCCTTTCTCATCCCGGACGACGAAGGGGACCTGGAATTCTCCGCTGTGGCTCTCTGTGAACGAATAGGTCTCCTTCCCGACGTTGCGATAATGAATCGCGATGACGATGAGATCATCCAGGTCGTACTCGGCTTTTTCGGACTCCAGAGTGATCTCGACGTCCTTCGTGACGGGAACCTCGGGGTCGGGGGGATAACGCTTCAGTGCTTCGGGATCGCCCAGCCGTTCAAGGTGCCAATGGCAATGCCCGCCGTGCTGCTCGGATTGCTTGTACCAGGCCAGAGCCAGTTGGCGATCCTTCGCAACTCCGGTGCCGTGCTCAAAAAGCCAGCCGAGTTTTTCCTCGGCCCAGTAGGCCTTCTGCTGGGCCGCTTCCGTGTACCAATGTACTGCACGCGGCAAATCCATCGCGGTGCCGATGCCATGCTGGTAGAACTGGCCGACGATGTACTGCGCTTCCCGGTCGCCCCGTTTGGCAGCCTTCAGGTAGAAGGCATGGGATCGTGGCCAGTCCGCGATGACGCCGCGCCGGCCCCAGCGATACACATCTCCGAGGGAATGCCAGATTTTATCATTACCTTTCTCATCCGCTTTCTGGTAACACTCCCGGGCCGCAGCGATGTCTTGAAGGACGCCCACCCCGCCCTCGCCGTACAGGTCTCCCAGAGCCAGCCAGGCTCCAGCGTGTCCCTGTTCGGCCGCCCGCGTCAGCCACTTCACGGCAAGGGGAAGGTTGCGATCCTCGCTCCCATCCTTGGCGTAGGCCAGTCCCAACTCGTACTGAGCGAGCCGGTGGCCCTGGCGGGCCGCCTTGCGGAGCCACGATAGGGCGACCTGCCGCCCTTCCGAGGTAGTATCGGACGGCTGGAGCAGGATCCCGAGCCGATACTGCGCCTCCGCATCTCCTTTTTCGGCGGCCTTCTCCAGTTCCGAGCGTGTCCGCTCTGGATCCCCATCGAACGGTTGACGAGCCGAGACCGATCCTGTGATCGCGCACAAGACGGTGAGCATCGAAAGGAGAAACCACAACTTGAGGGAGGTCATGTGAGATCCTCGGGGCGGTGAGATTACGTCTCCCTAACCCACACGATCCTACCCAAAGGGAAACAGAGGAGCAACGGCTTTGCGGTGCAGCCCAGATGGCCTGATCGGTTATTTGCTCGTGGTACCAAACGTCTCGCGGAACCCCTTCAAGTGCTCTGCGAGCAGTTCCTTCAATTTCGCCGCGTGCAGGTGGTCGGCGTGCTGGAACACCAGCCGCAGCACGTCGGCTCCTTCCCGCTCGCTGTTGATTGCCGGCGACACGCCGAAGCTGTCCACCCGGCTCAGGTTGAATTGTCCCTTCTTCCCCAGGAAGCGGCAGTCCAGCCCGTGCGCGGCCTTGGTCCGCCACTGCGCCCAGGCCCGGCTCACCCCCGGCACCCGCAGCTTGATCGCGTCGCGCGCGTCCCACTCCACGGTCACGTTCGGCTCCACCTCGCGCACCAGGTCGAGCAGTCGCGTCAGCAGCGCCCGGTCCCAGCGCACCTTCTTCCCCACGGGGAAGCCCTTCTCGCCAAGGTGCCAGCGCTGGCCGTTGACCTTCCACGGCATCACGTCTTCGGGCCGCGTCCGCAGGCGCTGGAGGTTCTGGTGGAACGCCGTGACCGCCTCTTGAAGGAACTGCCGGAACGCCCGCGTATCGATCTCGCTCAACCGATTGCCCAGGATGGCCACCTCCTGCCACGGCCCCTTGCGGTCGGCGACGTGGACGCGCGGCTCGTCGCCGTAGACGTCGAGGCCCTTGGTCTCGTTCAGCGGCCGGATCCCAAGGCGCTGCGTTAGCTCCGCCTCCTTGAAGGTGTTACGGCCGACGCGGAACACTAACCGGACGTAGCGCTCCAGCCCGGTGTGGGCGTGGAAGAACCAGCCCTGGCTCTTCACCGGAGCCGGAATCTCCACGATGGTGCGGCTGTTCCAGTTGGTGTCGCCGAGTTCCCCCAGTTCGTGGATCCGCTCGTCGATCCAGTCGAGGACGTGCCCCTCCCAGCGGCACGGCTTGCCCTTCTGGGTGACGCGCTCGACGGTGTGCCAGCGGCGGCCGTCCGTCTCCCACGGCATCCGCGCGTCGCGGCCGACGGCTTCCAGTTCCACGTCGCCGGTGCGCGGTGCCGCCGCGGCCTCGGGGTCGTACCTCGGCCGCTCCGCGTGCGGACCGGCCGTCAGCACCCCCGCCAGGACCTGGCCGGTGTGCGACTCCTTCACCCGGGCCACGTCTTCCGGCGTCCCCGCGGCCACCACCCGGCCGCCGGCGTCGCCCGCCTCCGGGCCGAGGTCGATCACCCAGTCGGCCGTCTTGATGACGTCCAGGTTGTGCTCGACGACGATAACCGTGTTGCCGAGGTCCACCAAGCGGTTCAGCACCTCCAGCAGCTTGTGGATGTCGTCGAAGTGCAACCCGGTCGTCGGCTCGTCGAGCAGGTAGAGGGTGCGCCCCGTGTTCGGCCGGGCCAACTCCGCCGCCAGCTTGACGCGCTGCGCCTCGCCCCCGGACAGGGTCGGCGCCGGCTGCCCCAGCGACAGGTAGTCGAGGCCCACGTCGGCCAGCGTTTGCAGCACCCGCCGAATCTTGGGGATGTTCTCGAACAGCGCCAGCGCCTCGCCGACGCTCATCTTCAGCACTTCGGCGATGGAGCGGCCCTTGTAATGCACGGCCAGCGTCTCGGGGTTGTAGCGGCTGCCATGGCAGACGTCGCACTCCACCCAGACGTCGGGGAGGAAGTGCATCTCGATTTTCTTCTGGCCGTTCCCCTCGCAGGCCTCACAGCGGCCGCCCGGCTTGTTGAAGCTGAAGCGGCGCGGGTGGTAGCCGCGCACCTTCGCCTCGGGGAGCTGGGCGAAGAGTTGGCGGATCAGCTCGAAGACGCCGGTGTACGTCGCCGGGTTCGACGACGGCGAGTTGCCGAGCGGGTCCTGATCGACGTTGATGACCTTGTCGATCTGCTCGAGGCCGACGATGTCCTCGTGGGCGGCGCCGGCCGTCTTGGCCCGGTGGAGCTTGCGGGCCAGGGTGTTGTGCAGCACTTCGTGGACCAGCGAGGACTTGCCCGACCCGCTCACGCCGGTCACCGTGATGAACGCCCCCAGCGGGAAGGTCACGTCGATGTTCTTGAGGTTGTTCTGGCGGGCGCCCTTGACCACCAGGGCCGCTTGCGGCTTCGCAGGATCGGCGAAGCCGCAAGCGGCCAACCGCCGGTTCGTCGGCACGATGATCGCCTTCTTCCCCGACAGGTACTGTCCGGTCAGCGATGCCTTCGCTCGCGCCACCTGCTTCGGGGTGCCGCGCGCGGTGATCTCGCCGCCGCGCTCGCCGGCGCCGGGCCCGAAGTCGAGCAGGTAGTCGGCCGCGGCGATGACCTCGCGGTCGTGCTCGACCAGCACCAGCGTGTTGCCGAGGTCGCGCAGGTGCAACAGCGCTTGCAGCAGCCGGCGGTTGTCGCGCGGGTGCAGGCCGATGGTCGGCTCGTCGAGGACGTACAGCACCCCCGTCAGGCCGCTGCCGATCTGGCTCGCCAGCCGGATGCGCTGCGACTCGCCGCCAGACAGCGTCGGCGTCGGCCGGCTCAGCGTCAGGTAGTCGAGGCCGACGTCGGCCAGGAACTGCAAGCGGTTGGTGATCTCGCGCAGCAATTCGCCCGCCACTCGGACGTCGGCCTTCGACAGCTTCAGGCCCTTGAAGAACGCCAGCGCCCGCCCGAGCGGCAATTCGCCCATCTCGCCGAGCGTGTATCCCTGGAAGCGGACGGCCGCGGCGTCGTCGCGCAGCCGCGAACCGTGGCAGGTCCCGCAGGCCACCTCGCTGACCAGGTGGTCGAGCCGCTGCCGGTAGACGAAGCTGACGCGCGACGCCTCGTCGATCGCGGGGAAAAGGCCCTTGTACTGGAAGCGTTGCCCGTGGCGAGCGGGGGGCGTCAGCCCCCCAGTTTTGGCACCGGGGGGCTGACGCCCCCCGCTCGCCGGGTCGAGTTCAATCCACGCCTCCCCCGTCCCATGCAGCACGGCCCGCTGTTGCCCTGGCGCCAGCTGCTCGAAAGGCGTGTCGAGCGAGAAGCCGACGTGTCGGGCGAGGCCCTCGGCGAAGCGCGTAAACGGGTTGTCCTCGGTCAGCGGCGGCCAGGCGGCGAGGGCGCCGTCGCGCAGCGAGCGCGTCGGGTCGCGGATGAGCATCGCCGGGTTGGCGCCCATCTGCACGCCGAGTCCCTCGCACGTCGGGCACCAGCCGAGCGGGCTGTTGAACGAGAAGTTGTGCGGGTTCAGCCGCTCGAAGCTGCGGCCGCAGCGGTCGCAGGCCATGTGCTGGCTGTAGCGGTCCACCCGCCACTGCGGCTCCTCGCGCTGGTCGTCCACCTGCGCGACGTGCATCACCCCCCGGCCGAGGTCGAGTGCCGCCTCGACGGCTTCGGCGATGCGCGTCCGCAGCCCCTCACGGAGCACGAGGCGGTCCACGACTACTTCGACCGAGTGCTTGCGGCGGTGATCGATGGCCGGCGGCTCTTCGACGTTGTATGACCTGTCGTCCACGCGCATGCGCAAGAAGCGGGCCCGGCGAATTTCGTCGAAGAGCGTCTCGTACTTCTCCTGCCCCTTGCGCTCCAGCGGAGCCATCAGGTACAGCTTCGTCCCCGCCGGCAGCGATAGCACCTTGCCGATGATCTCATCCACCGTCTGGGTGCCCACCGGGATGCCGCAGTTGGGGCAGTACGGCTGACCGAGGCGGGCGCAGAGGATGCGCAGGTAGTCGTGGACCTCGGTGACGGTGCCGACGGTGGAACGCGGACTTTTGCTAGTCGTCTTCTGCTCGATGCTGATGGCCGGCGACAGGCCGCTGACGTGCTCCACCTTCGGCTTCTGCATCTGGCCGAGGAACTGGCGGGCGTAGGCCGACAGCGACTCGATGTAGCGGCGCTGGCCCTCCGCGTAGATCGTGTCCAGGGCCAGCGACGACTTCCCGGACCCCGACGGCCCGCAGAAGACGGTCATTTCCTCGCGCGGGATGTCCACGTCGATGTTTTTCAGGTTGTGCTGCTGCGCCCCTTGAACGGTCAGGTGCGTGATCTGACCGTTGCCCTTGGCGCGCTTGCTCGGGGTAGTGGCGGGTCGCAGACCCGCGCGGCTCTGCGAGCCGCCGCTAAACAACCGCCGGAGTGCTTCGCCGGTGAACGACCGTTCGCACGCCGCCACCTCTTCCGGCGTGCCGGTGACGACCACCTCGCCGCCGCCGCTGCCGCCCTCCGGGCCGAGGTCGATCACCCAGTCGGCCGTCTTGATGACGTCCAGGTTGTGCTCGATGACCACGACGCTGTTCCCCGCGGCGACGAAGCCGTGCAGCACTTCCAGCAGCTTCTGGATGTCCTCGAAGTGCAGCCCCGTCGTCGGCTCGTCGAGGACGTACAGCGTGCGGCCAGTGCTGCGCCGGCACAATTCGCGGGCCAACTTGATGCGCTGTGCCTCCCCGCCGGATAGCGTCGGCGACGCCTGCCCGAGCTTGATGTAATCGAGGCCCACGTCGTGCAGCGTTTGCAGCATGGCGCGGATTTTCGGCACGTTCTGGAAGTGCGTCAGCGCTTCCTGCACGTCCATTTCCAGCACGTCGTGGATGCTCCTGGTCTTGTAGCGCACCTGGAGGGTTTCGCGGTTGAAGCGGCGTCCCTCGCAGACCGGGCACGTCACCCACACGTCGGCGAGGAAGTCCATTTCGAGGCGGTTGGAGCCATTGCCCTCGCAGGCCTCGCAGCGGCCGCCCGGCTTGTTGAAGCTGAAGCGGCCCGGCTTGTAGCCGCGCACCTTGGCCTCGGGCATCTGGGCGAACAGCGAACGGATTTCGTCGAAGACCTTGATGTACGTCGCCGGGTTCGAGCGCGGCGTGCGGCCGATCGGCGACTGGTCGATGGCGATGACCTTGTCGATGTTCTCCGCCCCGAGGATGCGATCATAGCGATTTGAGATTGCAGATTGCAGATTGCAGACTTCCTCATCACCGTTGCCGTTCTCCTCGGCCTCCTCATTCTGCAATCTGCAATCTGCAATCTGCAATCCGGAGAGGAGGATGTCGTTGACCAGCGAACTCTTGCCCGAGCCGCTGACGCCGGTGACGCCGACGAATAGGCCGAGCGGCACCTCGACGTCGATGTTCTTGAGGTTGTTCTGGCGGGCGCCGAGGATGCGGATTGACTTGCCGTTGGGCTGCCGGCGCTTCTCGGGCACCTCGATCCGGCGTGTGCCGGCGAGGTACTGGCCGGTCAGGCTGGCCGGGTTGGCGACGACATCGTCGAAGGAGCCGGCCGCGACCACCTCGCCGCCGCGCACGCCGGGGCCGGGACCGAAGTCCACGATGTGGTCGGCGGCGCGCATCGTCTCTTCGTCATGCTCGACGACGACGACCGTGTTGCCCATATCGCGCAAGCGCTCCAGGCTCCGCAAGAGGCGGTCGTTGTCGCGCGGGTGCAGGCCGATCGACGGCTCGTCGAGGATGTAGAGGACGCCGACGAGGCCGCAGCCGATTTGCCCCGCGAGGCGGATGCGCTGGGCCTCGCCGCCGGACAGCGTCGGTGCGCCGCGGCCCAGCGACAGGTAGTGCAGGCCGACGTTCAGCAAGAAGCCGAGCCGGCCGCGAATCTCCTTCAGCACCTCGGCGGCGATCTCGTGCTGCAGCGGCGTGAAGCTTCTCTCCAACTCGCCATTCTCCGGATCGAACCAACGGCCCAGCTCGCCGATGGGCAGGGCGCAGACTTCGGGGAGCGTCTTGCCGCCGACGCGCACCGCCCGGGCCTGCGGGTTGAGCCGCTGTCCCTGGCAGCTGGCGCAGCGGCTGACGCGCATGTACTTCTCCATCGCCATGCGCCACGGCCCCGCGGCCGTCTTCTTGAAGCTGCTGAGGAGCTGCGGGATGATGCCTTCCCACACCCCGCCATGCTTGTGCAGCCCGCCGTGGTGCTTCCATTCGTAGGTGATGTGGCGGTCGCCGCTGCCATACAGCAGCAGGTCGCGCTGTTCCTGCGGCAGGTCTTGCCAGGGTTGCTTGAGGTCGATGCCGAGCGTGGCGGCCACGCCTTCGTAAATGTGCCGGCGCCAACGGCCCATGCCCTTCAAGGCGCCGACGAGCGGGACCGCACCGTTGTAGAAGCTGAGTGAGGAGTCGGGGATGAGCAGGTCGGGCTCGAAGGTGTAGCGCTGGCCGAGGCCGTCGCAGTCGGGACACATGCCCTGCGGGCTGTTGAAGCTGAACAGCTGCGGGCTGGGCGGCTCGTAGCTCTTGTCGCAGTAGGTGCAGGCGTAGTGCGCCGACAGGAGAAGGTCGTCAAGCCCAGGGGTTGCATCCCCTGGGCTTTCATCGAACGCAATGATGAGCGCCCCCTCGCCCAGTGCCAGCGCCTGTTCCACCGCCTCGGCCAGGCGCGGCCGTACCTTCGTCTCGACTTTCAGCCGGTCGATGACGATCTCGATGTTGTGCTTGATCTGCCGCTGCAGTTTCAGGTCGTCGGTGAGCCGGACCACCTTGCCATCGACGCGGGCGCGGATGAAGCCGCGCTTGAGCATGTCCCCAAATAAATCCTTGTACTCGCCCTTCTGCCCGCGCACCACCGGCGCAAGGACGAGGAAGCCTGTCCCCACGGGCAGGGCGAGGATGCGGGCGATGATCTGCTCGCGCGTCTGGGCGGTGATCGGCCGGCCGCACTGCGGGCAGTGTCCCTGGCCAACGCGGGCGTACAGCACGCGCAGGTAGTCGTAAATCTCGGTGACGGTGCCGACGGTCGAGCGCGGGTTGCGGCCGGCCGTCTTCTGTTGGATGCTGATGGCCGGCGATAACCCCGTGAGCAGATCGACGTCGGGCTTCTGCATCTGCCCCATGAACTGCCGGGCATAGCTCGACAGCGATTCGACGTAGCGTCGCTGACCTTCCGCATAGAGCGTGTCGAAGGCGAGCGACGACTTGCCGGAGCCGCTGACGCCGGTGAAGACGATGAGGCGGTTGCGCGGCAGGTCGAGATCGACGTTGCGGAGGTTGTGCTCGCGGGCGCCGCGGATGACAATGGTGCTGTTATCCATAACGGGAGGACTTCCTGGGCCATTACAAAGGGCTCGTTTAGTATACAAGTGTTTGCTGAGCGCCGACAAGGTGGCTCGGACGAGATGGCGTGATAGCTTGCATTCCACCCGCAATGTGCGATAATCCCCGGTCAACGGACGAGTACAAGGCGTCGGCGACTTCCCGCCGTCCGGAGATCGCCTCATGGGCGATGAAGCGGATTCGATGGCCGAGGTGGTGGGACGCGCACGGGAGGGCGATCCTGAGGCAGCGGAGCGGCTCTTCGCCGCCTACTCGGAGCGTTTGACCCGCCTTGCGGAGCAGCACCTCAGCCGTAAACTCGCCGGCAGGGTGGATGGCGAAGAGGTGATGCTGTCCGCCTTCCGCACATTTTTTCGCCGCGCGGAGAAGGGCGAGTTCCGTATCGATGGCTCCGCGCAGCTCTGGCGCTTGCTGGTTCGGCTGACCCTGTGCAAGGTCGCCGCGAAGGCACGGGAGCATACGGCCGGTTGCCGAGACGTCGGCGCCGAGGTGAGCGCCGGGAACAACGGTCCCTTGCTGGAAGCGATGGCGGAGGGGCCGGACCCGTCGGCCGCAGCCGAACTGGAAGACGAGATCGCGGCGCTGCTGCAAGACTTGCCCGAAATCCACGGTCACATCCTGAGGCACCGCCTCGAAGGGCGTTCCGTGGCCGAGATTGCTCCGTTGCTCGGCATCTCCCGGCAAGCCGTCTACCGGGTGCTCGACCTGCTTCAAGAACGGCTCGCGGAGCGGATCGAGAGCGGCGGCGAGTGATTTTTTCGGAAGCAGCGGACAAACGCGCGGGCTAGCGCAATTGAAGAGGTGGCGGCAAGGTGCAAGCGACGATCAGCCCTCCGTTCTCCGAGGTGGATCATGGCGGCGGTCAAGTCGAAGAGCCCGGCCCTCTCCCCGAACGACCGGCGGCAACTGGAGGAGATGTTGCTGCAGTTCGATCAATCCTGGGACGAGGGCCAGCTGGCGGCGCGCGTGCGCGAGTTGCCGGCGGCTGCTCACCCGCTGCGGCGAGCGGCCCTCGTTGAGCTGGTCAAGCTCGATCTCGAACACCAGTGGCAGCGCGAACGGCGCGTGAAGGTCGAAGCCTACCTGAAGGCATACCCGGAATTGGGGAAGAGGGCCGCCGTCCCGGCCGACCTGCTGCTCGCCGAGTGGCAGGTCCGCCGTCAGTTCGGCGCCCCGGCTGAGTTGGCGGACTTCGAGCGGCGCTTCCCGGAGAAGGTCGCGGAGCTGGGCCGCCTGCTGGAGCGGGGAGCCGATTCGGTCTACCCGTCGCAACAGATTCGCTTCTCGCGCGTGACGAACGGCGGGCGCCCCTCCACCGTCTCGAAGTCCGGATCCCCCGAGGCGTGCCTACCGCTGCCGGAACACTTCGGCCGCTACCACATCCTCCGGCGCCTGGGCCAGGGCGGCATGGGGGCCGTCTACCAGGCGCAGGATACCAAGCTGGATCGCCTGGTCGCCCTGAAGGTGCCGCACTTCGCCCCGGAGGACGGCCCGGAAGCGCTCCAACTATTCCAGGGCGAAGCCCAGACCGCCGCGACGCTCCAGCACCCGAACATCTGCCCCATCTTCGACGTGGGCGTGATCGACGGCATCCACTACCTGACGATGGCCTACATCGACGGCCGGCCCCTCTCGGAGTTCATCCGTCCGGAAAAGCCGCTGCCGGCGCGGCACGTGGCCGCCGTCGTGCGCAAGTTGGCCCTCGCGATGCAGAAAGCCCACGAGTCCGGTGTGGTCCACCGCGACCTGAAGCCGGCAAACGTGATGGTCAACGGTCAGAAGGAACCGATCATCACGGACTTCGGCCTGGCGCGGCGCGACCGGGCGGTCGATGCCCGCCTGACGCGCTACGGTACGCAGCTCGGCACGCCGGCTTACATGGCGCCGGAACAGGTCCGGGGCGACGTGCGTGCCGTCGGGCCGCGCAGCGACATCTACAGCCTGGGGGTGACCATGTACGAGATGCTGACGGGACGGCTGCCGTTCGAGGGCTCGGCGCGCGAGGTCCTCGCCAAGGTTGCGTCCGAGGCGCCCGTGTCGCCCTCGACGCACCGGCCCGATCTCGACCGCGCGCTGGAGGCCATCTGCCTGAAGGCGATGGCCAGGAAGCCCGACGACCGCCATGAGACGATGGCCGATTTCGCGGCCGTGCTGACCGCGTACCTGCAACCAGGGAGGAGCGGCGACGAGAAGCCTGGCGAAAAGGACCGTCCGGGCAAGCGGCGGGCCACGGTGCGTCGTGGCGTGCCGCGGTGGTTGTGGATCGCGCTGGGCGGCGCGGCGGCGCTCGTGTTGCTGGGCGTGGTGATCTGGACTTGCGTGCAGCACGGCTCGGAGACACCAAATCCGGTTGCTCAAGGCAAGAGCGAGACAACGCCAGGGCAGACCGCGCCCGAACCTACGAAGGGCACGGCGCCAAGCACCGAGCGGGCTGCTCCGGACAATCGCCCCGATGAGAAGGGTGACTCGTCAACCGGGCAACCGTCTCGGACACAAGACACCTCGAAAGCGAAGCCTGCGAACCCGCCGACCGATCCGCCGAAGAAGGAGGAGTCCAAGAAGGAAAAACCTGCCAAGACGGAAGAAAAGCCCTCGGACGTGGTTTCGCCGGCCGTGAAGGTGCTGTTAAAGCGATTGGATGATGGCGACGAAAAGGTTCGGGTGTACGATCCAGCGATTCACGAACTCCGACTCGGTCATGTCCTCATCCTCCTGAGGACGAGGCATTCGAGCGCGGACGGCAGTCAGGAACTCCTCCGCGGATGGAGCGGTGATGGCAACCTCGAACCATTCCGCAAGTATCTTTTCACTTTCCTGCTGGCGAACGAACTCCGCGACCTCGGCCGGGATGGCGCCGGGGAAACGGGCCTGCGCCCACTGGAGCAGTCTTTTCCGGTAAATCCGAAGGCGTGCTCTCCGGCGGGCCGGTGCCGTCCACAGTTTCAGAAGATCCGACTCCCGCATGTCCATATCATGGCCCTCCGGACACCGCACCAGGGCGGCGAGTCTCCCCACGAGACCGACGCCCGGTCAATAGTCTCGCCCCGGTGGCCAACCCTGTTTCCTCCCGCGGCCGGATCAGCGCCGGACGACAGCGAGGAACTCCTCCGCCGACGGAGCGGTCAACGCTGCCTGGAACCATTCCCTCAGCATCGCTTCGCTATCTTGCCGGCGGATGAGGTCCACGACTTCGGGCGGGATGGCGCCGGGGAAGCGAGTCTGCACCGCATCCAGTACGTGCTCCCTCGAACTCAGTAGGTGTCCTTCCTGGCGCCCCTGATCCTTCAAACGCTTGGCGATGATCGATTCGGTCATGTCCCAGCCCTCCAATCCTTTCTCCCACGCGAGGTAACGCGGGGTCAACTGCGCGAACTCAAGAGCCACGACGCCGAGATCGCCCCGTGCGCGCGGGTCCGGCAGGGCAGAAGCCAACTCCCGCCAGCGCGCAATGGTAGCGACTTCCCCGCCTCCTTGCATCAGCGGAATCCAGAACAGCAGCCCCCATGTCGCCTGCCCTGCCGCGACCGATGCCAGTGCCGCAGCGGCGCTGTCCGCCTCGAGATTCCAGACCAGCGGAGCGTTCCGGATGCCGTGACCGTCAGGCAGCGTCATGTCCAGCACGTCCGGCAGACATCGGCCGCACAGGTACACGAGGGCGGGGCAGACGTTGTACTTGCCGCGACCGTCCTCGCCGTGCCGCACCACGATCCGGAAGCGGGCGGCCTCGGCCAGAGTGACGTCCAGTTTGTCGGGGTCGTGCTGGGCCTGGAACTCGAAGACGAGCAGCCACGGTTGATCCGGCTGCGACTCGTTGACCAGCGCGGCAACCAGATCGGCCGTGAGGTCGGGCTTACCGGGGCGCGGCGTCGTCCGCGTGTCCAGCCACTCGCGCAACCGGAGCGTCGCCCCCGTCCCGCGCAGCAAGCGGGAAAGGACGGCTTCCGGCTCGGCCTGGGTCGCATACCGCGCGGACTGATCGAACATACCCACGCGACGCCCTCTTGCCGCTTGCCGCTGACATCACTCCGCGTCGGAGGATACCCCGCAGGTCGGATTTCGCAAGAGGGAACGGCCCGCCCGCCCGACGCTCACAGCCGGGGTAGGGATCAGCAGTCCCGTTCACCTGACAACGAGTCGAGAAGGCTTTCTCGCTTCAGAACAGCCGTGGTACATTGGGAGGGCCGTCTACAGGAGAGGGTCTTCCATGAGCCACCTTCCCAAGATCACCGACAAGGCCATCCGCGACTATGTCGGCGAGCGCAGTTTCACGGCAGGGCAAGACGAGTTCCGCCGTAACGCCCTCTTCGACGCACGACGGCAGGGCCGCACCCTCAAGGCCAGCTTCCCGGGCAGCGCCGACCGACCCGCTCACGTCCGAGTGACGTTCGACGCCGCTGGCATCGCCGAGGCCGACTGCACCTGTCCCGCGGGGGACGGAGGTTCCTGCGAGCACGTCGCCGCCCTGCTTCTGAACTGGCGCCATCTCCCGAAGGACTTCACCGAGGTCGAGGACCCGGACACGGCCCTGGAGCGGCGCAGCAAGCCCGAATTGATCGCGCTCGTCAAGCAGATGCTCCGCCAGGAGCCCGGCCTGGAATTGCTCCTTGCAGCCCCTTTCGCGGAGCGTGAGGCGAAGTCGGCGAGCCCCGAAACCTACGCCCGCAAGGCCAAGGACGTCTTCCGCAGCATCGGCTGTGGCAACGGCGCCGCCGCCGGCATCGCCGAGCAGTTGGAGATCCTCAAGGAGGAAGGCGACGCCTTCCTGCGACAGAACGACTACGCCAACGCCGCCCCGGTCTACGGCGGCATCGCGGCGACCATCGCGGACCAGTACGACATGGTCCAAGACGAGTTCGACGAGGAGAACTCCCTCGGCAGGGTCGCGGCGGGGTGCGTGCAAGGGCTCGGCCAATGCCTGGACGAGCTGAAAGCCGACGTCGCCCGCCGCGAGATAATCCTGCGGACGCTCTGGGAGGTGAACAGTTCCAGCGTGGAACTGGACGACCTCGACGAGGGGCCGCAGGAGTTGATGGTGAGGCACACGACCCCGGAGGAGCGCCGCACCATCGCCGCCTGGGTGCGCGCCGCCATGCCAAAGAGGAAGCAGCCGGAACACGACTGGCGTCTGGCAAGTTACGGCCGTTTCCTCCTCGAACTGGAAGCGGACCTGCTCGACGACGAGGCGTACCTGCGCATCTGTCGCGAAACCGGCCGGCGGCACGACCTGGTGGAGCGCTTGCTCCGCCTGAAGCGGATCGAGGAAGCCCTCCAGGAGTCGCAGAAGGCCGACGACGGCGACCTGGTCGCCCTTGCCGAACTCTTCGTCCGCCACCGGCACGGTGACGTGGCCGACCGGTTGGTGCAGGACCGTGCCCAGAAGAGCAATCACTGGCAGGTCCTGGAATGGGCCAGGAAGCGCGCCGCCGGGCGCCGTGATGCGGCCGCCGTCCTCGACTTGACGGAGAAGCTGTTCCGTCAGCATCCGGGCGTCGAGAAGTACAGGGAAGTTGAGAAACTCGCCAGGCAACAGGGGCGCTGGAAGGAGCTGCAACCCACCTTACTGGCCTTCTTGAAGAAGTCGCACTTCCGGCCGGCGTTGATCGATATCTATCTCGCGGAAGGCGACATCGACCAGGCGTTGGAGGCGATCAAGGGGGAGCAGGACTACGGTCCCCGTTTCGACTACTCCAGGGCTCTGACGGTGGCCAGGGCGGCGGAGAAGACCCGGCCACAAGCCGCCCTGGAGATCTACCGCAAGCAGACGGAGGCCCTCATCCGCAACCGCTCGCGGGGCAGTTACGAGTCGGCCTGTCACTTCTTGAAGAAGGTGCGCGACCTGTACAGGCAGGTGGGCGATGAAACCGGCTGGACGACTTACGTCAGCCACTTGCGCGAGAGGCACCGCGCGCTGCGCGCCTTGCTGGACGAGATGAACAAGGCCAAGCTCTGATGCACTGTAGGCAGTGTCCCTGGCCGACGCGGGCGAACTCGCACAGTCGAACTAATCCTCTCTCGATGGGTTAGGTCCGGGCCGTCGCCTCGTCGTCTCTTGCGAGAGGACGTCCGGAGCACGCGGGGCGGCCACCCGCGCGGACCCACCCCGCCGAGCGCGGGGGCAATGAGCACTCACTCAGGGGATGATACGATGGCCCTCCGAGATACCCGTTTCGCCTGGTTTTCTCTCACGGTCCTGGCGGCCTGCGTCGCGGCCGCGCCCGCGGAGCAACCGGCGCGGGCGCCGACGGCCAAGACCGTCACTTTCGCCACCCTCCGCGGCCCTTCTCAGGAGGAGGCCCGCGCGCAAGCCCTGAGTTGGCTCGAAAAGACCGGCAAGGCCGACGCCGCGACGCTCGGCGCTTTCGATGAGATCTGGAAAGGCGGCAAGCCAGTCCTCGGTCAGGTCGCCGACACCCTGGCCCTGGGCGACCCCAGCGCAAAGGCGATCCTCGCCGAGGCGCGCGACCCGAAGGCGGCCGCACCCACCGAGGTGCCGGCCGCGATCAAGGACACGAAGCAGCCCGACTTTTCCCGCGCGAACCTGGCGCTCGCCTACGCCAAGGCGCTGTCCGCCCGGCGCGTCCACGAGGAAGCGTTGCAAGCCCTGCTCTGCGTCCGGCCCGAGCAGGTGGTCGATCCGGCGGCGTACCTCTTCCACAAGGCGGTTGCCGAGCACGGCCTGGGCCGCGCCCGCGAGGCCGCTGCGACCATCACCCGGCTGCTCGATGACGTACCCGACGCCCCCGAGCGCTACAAGCAGCTCGCCTCGCTGATGGTCTTCGACATGATGACGTGGAAGGACAAGGACCTCGGCGCAGTCGCCCGCTTGATGGACAACGTCGGCCGCCGCCTGGAGCTGGGCCGCGCCGGACCGCAGACACGGAAGCTACAGGGCGACGTCATCGCCATCCTCGACAAACTGATCGAGGATGACACCGACGGCCCGCGCACTCCGAACCCCGATCCTCCGCCCCCCGGTCCGGAGGATCCCGAAGGCCCCGGCAAGACCGGCCGGCAGACGAACGACCCGCTGGACGACAGCATCCCCGCGAGTACGCGGGGAGACGGCAAGGTGAGCGAGAAGAGGTTGAAGGAGTTGGCGGGCGTTTGGGGGAAGTTGCCCGAGAAGGAACGGCCCAAGGTGATGCAGGAACTGACGCGCGAGATGCCGCCGCGCTACCGGGACATCATCGAGAAGTACTTCAAGGAGCTCAGTCGGGCGGAGATGAGCGGGCGCTAATCTCCCTCCGCGGGGCGGCTTTTTGTTTTCCCATTAGCACAGACAGCCGAGGTACGTTCCCTGAAGCAAAGCGCGCACTCGGTACTCGGCGCCGCAGACGGGGCAGATGTCCCCCGGGCGAAGCGTGCGGGGCGTGGCGGCGCCGTTTCCCTGCCCCTTGGCCGCGGGGGCGGGGGCCGGGACCGCGGCGCGCGCGACCGGCTGGAACTCGGCGAGGGTGACGCGCTGGAAGCCGGCCGCGGGCTGGGTGCGGCAGTGCGGCGACGTCACCAGCGCCTGGCGGGTGGCGACCGGGGCCATCGGTGCGGTGAAACGGACGTAGACCTCTTGCGTCGTGTACAGGCGCGGGTCGAGCATGCGCGGGTCCGGCGGGGCGGCGACGCCGTGGCGGAAGGCGAGGATCAGCAAGTCGAGGTCGCTGCCCAGCGCCCGCGAGCGCTCGCCGTTGATCAAGAACAGGCCGCACGCGCCGTAATAGGCGGCACTAAGCCAGAATCCCGGACCCTTGGTGTGATAGCCGCTAAAGGACAGGGCAAAGCCGCGCAGTTTCCGCAGGTGCTGCGTGAGTTGTCCGGACAGCCAGTTCGACGTGGCTCCGGACGGCAGCAGCGAGCGCGGCACGCCGAGCCGGGCAAAACAGTCGTGGCAGGAGACGACCAGCAGCGGCGCCAGCGGCCGTGCCGGATCCAGGCAGACGCTCACGTCCGGATCGCTGCCGTAGCAGCCCGAGAAACAGGGATGGGCCTCGGCGTGTTGCAGGAGCGAGGCAGGGATCGACATGGGCCGGACCTCCCGGGCAGGCCAAAATCCCCCGTCGCCGGTCGGCCGTGACACGGCGCAAGGGTGACGCCCTTCGCCTCCGTGCGCGCTCCATTGTAAACGCTCCGGCGCGGAAAGGAAGAGGTGACCTGCTAACCTTTCCCCGCCTGCTCCTCCTCGGTGAAGCGCCGCGCCAGTTCGACTTCGTCCTGGAGCGATTCCGACGCCGGCAGCGGGCTCGCCTCCGGGTTCAGGCAGAACACGTCCCACGCCTCCCCCTTGTAGCCCCACTGCCGGACGTACCAGCGGTCGTGCTCATCCCGGGCCAGGGGGAATAGGGCGCACGGGGCCGGCTTGTAGCGATACTTGTCGCCCTCCTCGGCGCCGACCTTGTGCAGCACACAACCCTGGTGGAAGAAGACGCACCAGCCGCCGAGCACCCGCAGCATCGGCAGGCCGCCCTTGGTGCGCCGGCTCAGATAGCCCTCCTTCTCCACGAGGGCGCGGGCCTCGGGTCGAAGGTGGGGCAGGAACTTTTCGAGGTTGTCGTCGATGCGCCGCGACTCGTCGGGGTGGACTCCGGGCCGGCCGTTCTGGCAGCAGATGCCCTCGCAGCCGCGACCGTAGATGCACTCGTACTTCGCTGGCGACAGGTTCAACACTGGGAGGCTGCCCACCATGACACGCCCTCGGACACTTGCGAGAATGGGGTCGAGATCATCGGGATTCGCTACTCGGGTCACACTGATGCTACCCGCACGCGGGTCGCGACGCCAGCGCGATTGGCGGCTTAAATGCTCATGACCCCCGGCCGGCCGGTCCCCTGACCGCGCGCCAGCGCCGCCTGCACCAGTTCGACGGTGAACTGCGCGTGCGTCAGTCCCGCGGAGATCAGGCCGCCCGCCAGGCCGGCGGTCGGGCTGAAATCGGGGTTCGGGTTCACTTCCAGGACACACGGCTTGCCGTTGGGCCGCACCCGGAAATCGACACGGGCGTAGTCGCGGCAGCCGAGCAACCGGAAGGCCTGCTTGGCCACCGAGTGCAGCCGCTGGGCCAGGCGCGACGACACCTCCGCCGGGTACTTCGCCGGGGTCGCCTCGTAATCTCGCGAGCCCGGCTTCCACTTGGCGTCGTAGGTCACGATCGGCCAGTAGCCCGGCCCCTGGTCCACGAAGACGATCTCCGACACTGGCAGGGCCTGCAGGTCGGGCGCCTCGATCAGGCCGACGTTGAACTCGCGGCCGCGGATGAATTCCTCCACCAGCACCGGCGGACCGTAGGCGTCGAGCAGGTACGCCACCCGTTCGTTGAGGCGCTCGAGGTCGGTCACGACGCTGTTCTGGTCCAGGCCGACGCTGGCGTCCTGGAGACCCGGCTTGACGATGACAGGCCACTCGATGGGACACTCCTCGACCGGCCCCTCTTCGACCACGAAGAAGTCGGCGGTCGGCAGACCGGCGCCGCGGAGCAACCGCTTGGTCCAGGCCTTGTCGCGGCCGATGCACAACGTCTGGAAAGGGCAGCCGGTGTACGGGATGCCGAGCCACTCGAGCAGGCCGGCGGCGTAGGCCTCGGTGCTGTTGTGGTCGGGGAGCCCCTCGAAGAGGTTGAACACCGCGTCCGGCCGGGCGCGGCGCAGGGCCGACAGCAGGGCGGCCGGGTCGCGCGACACGCCCAGGCGGCTCACCTCGAAGCCGGCGTCGCTCAGGTGGCCGGCGACGGTATCGACGGTGAAGAGGACTTCGTGCTCAGACTCCGCGTCGGAGTGATCGGCCGGCAAGACCGGCTCGTTGTACAGGACGAGAACCTGCATGGTCGGCCCTTCTTCCCGCGCGCCGAATCCCCGGGAGCGTTCAAGCCTTCGTTCGCGGGAGATTCGGCTCGGCCGGAAGGTGGTAGGAGGTAGGATGACACGTCACTCTATCTTGCCCGCGGCGCCGCCCCACGCAATGCCTAATGCACGGGCCCCTTCCGGCGGGCAGAGGAGGGAGGTCAGGTCTTCGCGGTCGTCACGGTTATGCCGGCCCGCGCGTGGCGGTCGAGCGCTTCCTGCACGATGGTTCCGATCAACTGCTCGTAGCTCCAGCCGATGCCCCGCGCCAGGATGACAAGATCGCTGTAGTCGGGGTTCAGACCGGGCAGCGGGTTGACTTCCAGGAAGTAAGGCACGCCGTCCCGCAGCCGGAAATCGAGCCGCGACACGTCCCGACAGCCCAGCACACGGTACGCCCGCAGCGCGGCACTCTCGACGGCCTTCGTGTCGGCGGCGGACAACCGGGCCGGGCACTCGTAGCTCACCTGGCGCTCCCAGTCGCGCTTCACTTCCAGGCTGTAGACGAAGCGATCCGACGGCCGGGTCGGCACCACGCGCATGATCCCCAGAACCCGCGGCGGGGCGTTGCCGAGGACGCCGACTGTCAGCTCGTCGCCCTGGATGTATTCTTCCACTAGCACCGGCTGAGAATAGTCCTGGAGCATCGATCCGACCACGTCCGCCAGGTCGGACGGGTCATCGACCAGGCACTTGTTGCGGATGCCCTTGCTCGAGCCTTCCCACGCCGGCTTGACGATGACGGGGAAGGCCAAAGTACTGAGTACTGAGTACTGAGTACTGAGTACTGAGTCAGCCTCCGCGGGGTCGATGATTACGCCCCGGGGGACGGTCACGCCGGCCGACTCGACCAGGCGTTTCGCACAATCTTTGTCCAGCGTGGCCGCCAGGGTCAGGGGGTCGCTGCCGGTGTATGGGATGCCAAGCATCTCCAGCACGGCGGGCACCCGCGCCTCGCGGCAGCGGCCGATGCCCTGACCTTCCGCGAAATTGAAGACGAAATCCGGCGGGTCGGCCAGGAGCCGCTCCAGCAACTCCCGGCCGTCGCCCAGTTTCTCCACCCGGTGGCCCAGCCCGCGAAGCACCTGTGCTATCGCCTCGACGGTCGCCGGGCTGTCAAACTCTTCCTGAAAGTCGTCGGGCAGGTCCGGACGCCCCGACAGATCTCCCTTCAGGTCGTAAGTGATGCCGACTTTCATCCGTGACTCGATGTCATTCACCTGTCCCGTTTAGCGGCCGCCCTCGGGGCGGCGCGGATTGATCGTTTCGCGAAACGATCAATCGGGGCGGCGGCTAAACACGTCTGTTAATGTCCGTTGAGGCTCACCAACTCCTCGGTGTGGCCGTTCCGCCGCACCCCGAGCGGGATCACCTCTTCGAGATGGCCGTTGGTGTGGCCGTTGGCATGGCCGTTGGTCTGATGGTGCCCGTTGCCGCAGGGCCCCGCGGCCTCTTCGTCATGATTCGTGTGAGCGTGCAGCCTGCGCCGGGCCATGCGCTCGCTGTCTTCGGGGATGATGACCGACTTCGTCCCCTGCAACAGCGACGACACGCCGCGCGTCTTCGTCGGCTGCACCGTGTTCGGTTTGTCTTCTGCCTGGTAGCGCACCAGCATGCCTTCAAAGTTCCGCAGCACGACGGCGTCGTCGGACGCCGACACGAGGTAGTTCGGCATGAGCGGGATTTTGCCGCCGCCGTGGGGACTATCGACCACGTAGGTCGGAATGCCCAGGCCGGACATGTGCCCGCGCAGGCCCTCGATGATCTCCAAGCCCTTCCATACCGAGGTACGGAAGTGGCCGGCCCCGATAACGGGGTCGCAGTGGAACAGGTAGTAGGGGCGGACCTTGATGCGCAAGAGCGCTCGCATCAGGGACCGCATCGTCGCCAGGTCGTCGTTGACCCCCTTGAGCAGCACGGTGTGGTTGTTGACCGGCATGCCTGCCCGTAAGAGCGCCTTGCACACCCGGGCCGCCTCCGGCGTCACCTCGCGCGGGTGGTTGAAGTGCGTCTGGATCCACACCTTGTCCGCGCTCGCCAGCAGATCGATGAGCGAGCCGTCGTACAGCTTCTGCGGCAGGGTGACCGGCACCCGCGTGCCGATGCGGATGACATCGACGTGCGGGATGGCCGAGAGGCTCTCCAGGAAGAAGCGCAGCTTCGTCTGCGGCAGCGTCAGCGGGTCGCCGCCGGACACGATCACGTCGCGGATCTCGGGGTGGTCGCGGACGTACTCGACCATGCGCTCGTCGTTTCTGCTGACCGCGTCCCAGCCGCCGCGCACCATCGTCGCCCGCTTGCGCGTGCAGAAGCGGCAGTACATGGTGCAGACGTGTGTTGTGACGAGCAGGGCCCGGTCCGGGTAGCGGTGCGTCAGGCCGGGGACCGGCGCGTCCTTGTCCTCTTCCAGCGGGTCTTCCAGTTCGTACCCCGACTCGTTGCGCGCCTCCAGCGGCGACGTGACCGACTGGAGCCGGATCGGGTCGGCGGGGTCGTTCGGGTTGATCAGCGAGAAGTAGTACGGCGGGATGGCCAATTTGTACTCGGCCTCAAGGGAGCCGATGGCCTCCAACTCCTCCGGCGTGAAGGAGAGGAGATCGCGGAGTTGACGGACGGACCGGACGGCGTGCTGGGACTGCCAGCGCCAGTCGTCCCAGAGGTGATCGGGTACGTCGCGCCAGAGCGGGTGGCGCCGCGGCTTACCGGGAGGTTCGTCTTCCTCGATCCCGGAGGCCGGTTGAGGGATCGGGGCTGCGTCGAGCCCGGTCCGCTCTTCAGATTCGCTCATACGTCGAGTTACCTCCAAAAAAACACAGTTGTCAGGTGCTTCGGCCCGGCGTCGGGTGTGACGTGTCACGGTCACGCGGCCGGTGAGGCACTCCCGTTAATCGCGGCATGTTACCGTAGGCACGTCAAAACACAAGAGCTACCCAGGCCGATTCCATCGCTTTTGCCAATTTTCGTGTCCCGGCCTTGCTAATCCCCGCAAGGTCGCCCGATTCTCCCATTGTCGGCGCTCCGTCAACCCGCCCGGACTCCGTCCCCCGCGGTCGCGCGGCGGTGGGCAACCCTCATGTCGCCGCGCGTGCAGCTGGCGCCGGCACCGGCGCCTCACCGTAGCGGCAAGCTGCCAGCTTGCCGGCACCCGACCTACTGTAGCCCGCAAGCGGGCAGCTTGCGGCTACGGACCGATAGGGGGGTTACGCCACCCCTGCGCCGCGGATACACTGGCCCTCATGAACAAGGACACTTCCCCGGCGCCGCGCCCCGGCCTGGTCCGCGCCCTCGGCCCCTTGATGGCGACGGCCGTCGTCGTCGGTTGCACCATCGGCTCGGGCGTCTTCAAGAAACCCCAGGCCGTCGCCCAGGTCGTCCCCGACTACTGGACCGCCGCCCTGGCCTGGGTGCTGGTCGGGCTGCTCGCCCTTCTCGGCGGGCTGAGCGTCGCCGAGGTCGCCGTGCTCTACCCCCGGGCCGGCGGGCCGTACGTTTTCCTGCGCGAGGCCTACGGCCGGCTCACCGGCTTCCTCTACGGTTGGGTCGAGTTCTGGATCATCCGCTCCGCCTCGATCGCCGCCCTGGCCACCATCTTCAGCGAATCGCTGTTCAACGTCCTGCGCGAGCCGGCCCTCGCCGGCCGCCTCGGCTACGCGCCCGACGCCGCCGCGCTGGGGCCGGCGAACGAGAAGTACATGACCCTCGCCGTGATCGTCGGGCTGGCGCTGGTCAACGTGCGTGGGGTCAAGTGGGGCGGGGTGTTACAGCTTTTTATCACCCTGGTCAAGGTCGGATCGCTCCTCGGCATTATGGCCCTGCCGTTCCTCTTCGCGCCCGACCCCTCCCCCTGGCCTCCGGTGGCGCCCGACACCATCCGGACGGACTCCTTCACCCTTGGGGGCTTCGCGTCGGCCCTGCTGGCGGTGCTGTGGGCCTACCACGGTTGGATGAATGGGGCAACCGTCGCCGGGGAGGTCAAGGACCCGCACCGCAACGTCCCCATATCCTTGATCGGCGGTGTGGCGATCATCATTGCACTTTATCTGGGGGCAAATTGTGCTTACGCCTGGGTGATCCCGCAGGAACAGATGGCCGGCGTTGTGGACATGCCGGTCGCGACCCTGTTCAGTGTCCGCCTCCTGGGGTCAGTGGGTGTGGTCGTGATGTCGCTGGTCGTGATGTGTTCCGTGTTCGGGGCGCTCAACGGCAACATTCTGGTCGGCCCGCGCGTGCTGTACGCGATGGGGGAGGACCGCCTGGCACCGGAGGCCCTCGGGCGGGTTCACCGGCGCTACCACACGCCCGCCGTCGCCATCCTGGTGCTGACCGGATGGTCCTGCCTGCTGGTAGTGGCCGTGGCCGGCCTGACAACGGTCCGTTTGCCCACCTTTGCGCTGCTCGGCCGGACGATTGACCTTAACCTGCCGCCGGGCAAGGCCGCCTTTGACGTGCTGACCGACTTCGCCATGTTCGGCGTCGTCATCTTCGAGACGATGGCCGTGGTTTCCATCTTCGTCTTCCGCCGGCGCTACCCCAAGGCCGAGCGCCCTTACCGCTGCTGGGGCTACCCCGTGACGCCGGCGCTGTACGTCGTGCTGCCCGCCCTGATCCTGGGCAACTACTTCGTCAACCAACGGCTCGAAGCCCTCAGCGCCGTCGCCATCATCCTCGTGGGGGCTGCGGTGTACGCCGGATGGTTGCGGCAGCCCGCCGCGCCGGAGAGTACCGTTTGACCCCCGTGCCCGTGCCCGTGCCCGTGCCCGTGCCCGGTCTGGAATCGGGCACGGGCACGGGCACGGGCACGGAGGTCCCGCCATGCCTGCCCCCTTACCGCCTCCCGGGCCGAGGGGCCACTGGCTGCTCGGCACCCTGCCCGAGTGGCGCGCCGACATCCTGGGCTTCTACACCCGCTGTGCCCGCGACCACGGCGACATCGTCGGCCTGCGCATGGCCAACCGCCGCGTCGCCCTCGTCAGCCATCCCGACGGCATCGAGGAGGTGCTGGCCACGAAGAACCGCCACTTCGTCAAGAACTTCGCCCAGCGCGCCCTCGCCCCCTGGCTGGGCAACGGCCTGCTCCTCAGCGAGGGCGACGTCTGGCTGCGCCAGCGCCGCCTCATCCAGCCCGCCTTCCGCCGCGAGCGCGTCGCCTCCTACGCCGAGACGATGGTTGCCCTCACCCGCCGCATGCTCGACACCTGGCGCGACGGCGAAACGCGCGACGTCCACGACGAGCTGACGCGCCTCACCCTGGCCATCGCCGCCCGCACCCTCTTCGACGCCGACGTCAGCGACCGGGCCAGTGAGGTCACCCAGGCGCTGCTCGTCATGATGGACGACTTCAATACCCGCTTCCGCGGCCTCTTCGCCGCCCCCCTCTGGCTGCCCACCCCGACCAACCTGCGCACTCGCCGCGGCCTCCTTCGCCTGCGCGCCGTCATCGACCGCATCATCGCCGAGCGGCGCGGGTCCGGGGCCGACCGCGGCGACCTGCTGTCGATCCTCCTCCAGGCCCGCGACGAGGAAGGCGACGGCGGCCGCATGAGCGACGGACAACTCCGCGACGAGGTGGTGACGCTGCTCCTGGCTGGCCACGACACCACCGCCAACGCCCTGACCTGGACCTGGTATCTCCTGGCGACTCACCCGCCCGCCGCGGAGCGACTGGCTGCCGAGGTGCGCGACGTCCTCGGTGACCGCCCGCCGACCGCCGCCGACCTTCCGCGCCTGCCCTACGCCGAGCACGTCGTCGCGGAGGCGATGCGCCTGTACCCGCCGGTCTACGGCTTCGGGCGCGAGTCGGTCCAGGAGACCGAGGTGATGGGCTACCGCATCCCGAAGGGCTGGAACGTCGTCATGTCGCAGTGGGTGGTGCAGCGCGACCCGCGCTGGTTCCCCGACCCCGAGCGCTTCGACCCCGACCGCTGGGCCGGCGACCGGACGCAGCGCCTGCCGCGCTACGCCTACTTTCCCTTCGGCGGCGGACCGCGCCTGTGCATCGGCAACGCCTTCGCCCAGATGGAAGCGGTCCTCGTCCTGGCGACCGTCGCCCGCGAATACCACTTCACCATCGACCCGGCCCACCCCGTCGAGCCGCAGCGGCCGAAGCGCTGCCGGAACTGCTGCCGCTGCGCCTCCAGCAGCGCCCGGGCCTCCGCCGATAACGGAACCTCGCGGAAGAGACCGCCCGGCTCGTCTTCGACCCAATCGAAGCCCTTGCCCCAGCAGCAGTGTTTGTATTGCCGGCCGCTGCCGCAGGGGCAGGGGGCGTTGCGGGAGAGCTTGCGTGACGCCATCGGTTTCTCCGCAGGGAAGCGAACGGTGATCTCCTCTCACCGCGCCGATTCTACCCAACCCGCATGGCCCCGCTCCATGTCGGTTGACCGCGTGCGCGGCGGCGCGCGGCCGCCCGGTGTCTTCCGCCTCCGTAAGCCGTCGCGTGGCCTCCAGCGCCGCTTGCACCTCGACCGGCGTCAGGTCCGCCAGGATGTCGAGCGGACTGGCTCCGCTGGTGACTCCCTGGCGCGCCACGTGTGTGTAGATCATGGTGGTTTCCAGGCTCGCGTGCCCGAGCAGTTGCTGGACCGAGCGGATATCGACACCGCGCTCCACCAGGTGCGTCGCGAAGCTGTGGCGGAACGTGTGGCAATGAATGGCAGGGCTCAGGCCGGCGGCGCGCCCGGCCTGGGCCACCGCGCGCTGGACGGAAGCCGGGTAGACATGATGCCGCCCCGGGCGACCCGTCCGCGGACAGTACGACAGCTGCCTTGAGGCAAAGACGAACTGCCAGCCGAACTCCTGCGCCGCTCGCGGGTACTTCCGCTCCAGCGCGTGGGGCAACTCCACCCGGGCCACGCCGCGGGCCAGGTCGCGCTCGTGCAGCCGGCGCCGCCACTCCAGTTGCCGCTCCAGGTCGCCGCGCACCGACCGGGGTGGCATGACCACGAGGTCCTTGTTCCCCTTGCCGCCGCGGACGACGATCTGCCCGCGCGCCAGGTTCACGTCCTTGACGCGCAGCTGGCAGCACTCCAGCAAGCCGAGGCCGCAGCCGTACAGGAGTCGGGCCATCAGGCGGAAGACGCCGTCGGCCCCTTCGACATGCTCGAGGACCGCCGCTACCTCCGCCGCCGCCAGGACCACGGGCAACCGTTTCGGCCGTCGCGCCCGCACCGCGTCGATGCGGCCCAGGTCGATCTCGAGCACCTGCTGGTACAAAAACAAGAGCGCAGGGAACGCCTGATTTTGCGTGCTGGCCGAGACGCGATCATTGACGGCCAGGTGAGTGAGAAACTGCTCGATCTCGGCGGCGCCCCTGTCACGCGGGTGCCGCTTGCCGTGGAAGAGGATGAAGCGTGTGATCCACTGGACGTAGCAGGTCTCGGTGCGCAGGGCGTAGTGGCGGACGCGCAGGACCTGGCGCACCTGGTCGAGCAGGCGGGGCGGCCGTGGGCACGGCAGCTCGCCGAGGTTCAGGTGCAGTACCTCCCGGTAGAGGAAGTCGAGGGCGTCGCAGTTGGCGGCGATGGCCCGCACCGGGTCTTTCTCGGTGCGGGCCACCGACTCCAGGAATTGGCCCACTTCGGCCAGGCCCAGGTCGCGGATGGCGTTTGCCGTGAAAGAGAATGGAGCAGCGGCAGCAATCCGTGAAGGCGGCCGCGGTCGTTGCGGGGTGGCCGCGTTGCCGTGCTACCTCTCGGAGCTGATCGAGCAACCGCGGCGGCGGCGGCGGTGGAAGGGATGTGGCCGGCACGGGTTGGGGGATGGGGTCGTCGCTCATGGATCTCCTCTCGGGCGAGAACCTGAATGGTCGATCAGTTAACTGATGTACAGTAAAGAAGGCGGCCCGTCAAGAGAAGGTCAAGCGGATTGTGCTGGCCTGGAGTTGGCGCGGGAGGTTCCGGCGCGGTATGCTGCGGGATGATCGGATGTAGGGTGGTGGCGCTGTTCATCTCGGCTCGCAGCAGCGGCTGCGAACCTCTCGGCCAGATGCCGCGTCCGATGATAAAGGAGGGCCGGTATGAGCTGGAAACAACCGCAACGCGTTCATATCCCGTGGCTAGCTACCCTGTCGCGACTGCTCGGTGGCGTCGCGATGCCTGTCGTCCGCGGGCGATGCCTATGGGTCGCGACTGATTACAGCTTCGATAATGCGGCCTCGGATTTCGAGGTCATCGGGTTGCTGCTTGCCGATGCGGAAAATGCGGGCATTTGGAATGAGGCGCGGAGAGAGGTTCGGGAGCGACTGCTCCGGGACGGACGTAGCATGAGCTGGAAGAAGCTCAACAGCGACTCGCAACGGCAGGCTGCGTTCTTTCCCTTCTTGCAGGCGGCCGATCATATTCACGGACTTTCCGTCACCTTGGCCTTTCATCGCCACCCTGAATTCCAAATCCCACGCGATAGTGTGGAGCGATTCCAGGATGGATTTCATCTGTCTGCCGATTGGAAGCCACGTAACCTTCAGCAGATGTTTCGGATTGCTTCCTGCACCGCCTTCTTTATAGCCGGGCTGTCAAATCCTGACCAAGACATTCATTGGGTGTCCGACCAAGACTCCGCATTCGCGAACGAGGCGAAAGAAAAGGGGCGTAACCGCCCGTCCGCTACGGTGCCAAGGCGAAGAAGGCCTCACCGGCGACGAGGTCACGGTGAGGATAGAGGCGCTCCACTTCCCGCTCGATGCGCTGCTCCTGGAACGCCTCCC
>Ga0116224_10000402_pt1 | contig 34591 bp, 31 predicted proteins | sample Sb_taG_9_FD_89699 | JGI IMG/M metagenome (GOLD analysis project Ga0116224, IMG submission 89699) | Peat soil microbial communities from Weissenstadt, Germany - Sb_50d_b_LC metaG | ecosystem: Environmental > Terrestrial > Soil > Wetlands > Peat | place: Germany: Weissenstadt | collected 2010-09-21 | reverse complement strand
TGGTCGCCATTCCCCTATCCGGCTTCCTGTCGCGCGCGCTCGGCACGCGCATGATGTTCGCCGGCGCGGCGGCCGGCTTCACCGTCGCCAGCCTGATGTGCGGGCTTTCCTCGTCGATGGGCGAAATGATCGTGTGGCGGGCGCTGCAGGGCTTCATCGGCGGCGGCATGGTGCCGACGGTGTTCGCTTCCGCCTACATCATCTTTCCGCGCCGGCTGCAGCCGGTGATCACGCCGATGATCGGCCTCGTCGCGACGCTGGCGCCGACCATCGGGCCGACGGTCGGCGGCTATCTCACCGACATGCTGTCCTGGCACTGGCTGTTCTTCATCAACATCGTCCCCGGCATTATGGTGACGATCGCCGCCATCACGCTGATAGATTTCGACCGGCCGGACTACAAGCTGTTCGACAAATTCGATTTCGTCGGCCTGATCTTGATGGCTCTGTTTCTCGGCGCGCTCGAATACGTGCTCGAAGACGGACCGCGCTACGATTGGTTCGAGGATTCCACGATCGCGTCCGCGGCAATGGTGTCGGCGACCGCGGCGGTGCTGTTCTTTGCGCGCATGTTCACGGCGCCGCAGCCGATCGTGGACCTGCGGGCCTTCGTCGACCGCAATTTCGCGGTCGGCAGCATGTTTTCCTTCGTGCTCGGCATCGGCCTCTATGGCCTGACCTATCTCTATCCGGTGTTTCTCGACCAAATCCGCGGCTTCAACGCGCTGATGGTCGGCCAGACGGTGTTCGTTTCCGGCGCCACGATGTTTCTGTGCGCTCCCATCGTCGGCCGGATGATGACGCGGGTCGATCCGCGGTTGATGCTGGCGGCCGGATTTGCCATTGTCGCGGTCAGCAACTGGCAGGCGACCTACATCACCAAGGATTGGGATTTCGCGCAGCTGCTGGTGCCGCAAATCCTGCGCGGCGCCGGCATGATGCTGGCGATCGTGCCGATCACCAGCATCTCGCTGGGCACGCTGGCGCCGGACCGGCTCAAGAACGCCTCCGGCCTGTTCAACCTGATGCGCAACCTCGGCGGCGCCGTCGGGCTTGCCGGCCTCAACACCGTGCTCAACAAGCGCATCGATCTGCACCTGGCGCGCCTGCACGAGTCCATTACCTGGTCGCGACGGCCGGTGACGGAAGCGCTCAACAACTTCGCCGCGCGCATCCCCGGATCGGATGCGCAGAATATGGCGCTCAAGCAGCTATTTCTTTTCGTCCGCCAGCAGGGGATCGTCATGGCGTTCGCCGACGTCTTCCTGCTGCTGGGCCTCCTCTTCCTGCTCTTCGCCCCGCTGGTCTGGCTGATGCGCCGTCCGCCGCCGGCGAACGTCGAAATCGACGCACATTGATGCTTTAATAAACCCGGCCGCGCCAGCGGGAGTAAATCCGATGCAGACGGCGCTCATGCAACTGGCTGAAGATTTTCTCAGCGCGTGGTATTCCTCGGAATCTATCTGGCGACCGGCAGCCTGCCCCTGGCGGTCGGATGTGCGCTCGCCATCGGCGCAGGACAATTCGCATTCGCGAAGTTACGGCGGCGGCGGATCGAAGTGATGCAGTGGCTCAGCCTCATGCTCGTTGTAGTGCTCGGAGGAGCGGCGCTGATCACCAATGACAGCCGCTTCATGATGGCGAAGCCGAGCATCATTCACTTTGCCATCGGCGCCGTCATGCTGCGGCCGGGATGGATGGAGCGATACATGCCTCCGATCGTGAAGGAACACGTGTCGGAAAGCGTGCTGGTCGCGAGCGGCTATTCCTGGGCCGGCCTCATGTTCATTCTCGGCTTGCTGAATCACTATTTCGCGGCTGAAACGAGCCCGATGGTCTGGGGTTGGTTCATGACCGTCGGGGCAATCGGAGCGAAAGTCGCGGCATTTGTCACGCAGTATCTGGTCCTTCAGATTCTTGTTCGCCGCGACCTCCACCAATTGAAGAATGAGACGGGCTTGAAGGGCGGATAATCAGTTAACTGTCGGTACCGCGCGCCGGGTCAGGCCGACGGCGCACCCGGCAACCCGTAGCCGCCGGCCGTTGGCGTCTGGATGATGATCGCCTCGCCGGCATCGATGATCGTGGCGTCGCAACCGGCGAGCCTTTCCATGCGACCGTCCCGGCGCCGCACCCAGTTCTCGCCGATCTGACCGTCTTCGCCGCCGGCAAGTCCGAACGGCCGCACGCGGCGATGCCCGGAGAGGATAGTGCATTCCATTTTTTCCAGAAAGCGGATGACCCGAACGACGCCGTCGCCCGCATTCCAGCGGCCGCGGCCGCCGGAATTTTCGCGGATGTGAAAGTCTTCAAGCAGCACCGGATAGCGGAATTCCAGGATTTCCGGATCGGTGAGCCGCGTGTTGGTCATGTGGGTATGCACGGCATCGGTGCCGGGAAAGCCCGGCCCGGCCGGCGAACCTGAACAGATCGTCTCGTAATACTGATAGCGGGCGTTGCCGAAATTCAGATTGTTCATGGTGCCCTGCGCCGCCGCCATGGCGTCGAGCGCGCCGAAGAGGCAATTGGTCACCTCCTGGGAGGTTTCCACATTGCCGGCGACCACGGCGGCAGGAAATTCCGGCGACAGCAGCGACTTTTTCGGAATGACGATGCGGATCGGGCGCAGGCAGCCGGCATTCATCGGGATGTCGTCATCGACCATGACCCGGAAGACGTAAAGCACGGCGGCGCGGGTCACCGGCTCGGGCGCATTGAAGTTGTTCGGCTGCTGCGGGCTGGTGCCGGTGAAATCGACGGTCGCCTCGCGTTTCTTTTTGTCGACGCTGATGTGCACCTTGATCGCGGTGCCCTGGTCCATGTCGACGCTGAACGCGCTGTCGCGCAGCCGGCCGATCACGCGGCGCACGCTTTCCGCCGCATTGTCCTGAACGTGGCGCATATAGGCGCGCACCACCGGCAGCGTGAAGTGGCGCACCATCTTGCGGAGCTCCTGCACACCCTTCTCGTTGGCGGCGACCTGCGCCTTGAGATCGTTGACGTTCTGCAGCGGATTGCGCGCTGGATACTTTCCGCCGATCAGCAGCGCATAAGCTTCCTTTTCACGGAAGCGGCCGCGCTCGACCAGCTTGAAATTGTCGATATAGACGCCTTCCTGCTCGATCGTCGTGGCCTTCGGCGACATCGAGCCCGGCGAGATGCCGCCGACGTCGGCGTGGTGGCCGCGCGAAGCGACCCAGAACAAGATTTCCGGAGTCCGGTTCGCCGCAGCGCGTTCCCTCCCCCCTTGAGGGGGAGGGTTAGGGAGGGGGGTCTGTTTCTTGGATCGTTTTACAACCTTACCCCCCTCCCGGCTCGCTGCGCTCGCCGACCTCCCCCTCAAGGGGGGAGGTGATTGGCTGGCAAACACCGGCGTGCAGACAGTGATGTCCGGCAAATGCGTGCCGCCGTTGTAGGGCGCGTTGATGGCATAGACGTCGCCGGGTCGGATCGCACCATTGTTTTCGCGGATGACGGTCTCGACCGCCCGATCCATGGAGCCGAGATGCACCGGCATGTGCGGCGCGTTCGCCACCAGCGAGGCGTCGCCGGCAAACACCGCGCAGGAGAAATCGAGCCGCTCCTTGATGTTCACCGAATAGGCGGTGTTTTGCAGAGCCACGCCCATTTGCTCGGCAATCGACATGAAGAGATTGTTGAACACTTCGAGCATGACCGGATCAGCCTTGGTGCCGATGGCGCGCACGCGCTCGAGTTTTGCGATCCGCCGCAGCAGCAGGTGGTTCTTCGCCGTGAATTCGGCTTGCCAGCCCGCTTCGACAACCACGGTCTGATGCGGCTCGACGATGATGGCCGGACCTTTCACCTTGTGGCCGGGCGCCAGTGTCTCGCGCAAAAAAACGAGCGCGCGGTGCCATTTGCCGCCGGAGAAAAAGCGCGTGCGGCACGCCGGCGACGGAAGCCTGGTCCGCTTGATCCTGTGCGCCTTCTCCCGGAAGGTGGCGCCGCCACCGACCGCCTCGACTGACACCGCCTCGACGACCAGCGTCTTGCCGCGGTCGATGAATCCGAAGCGCGCCTTATGCGCGCGCTCGAAGGCGGATTGCATGGCTTCGAGCGAAGCCATCGGCACTTCAAAGGGAGTATCCGTGCCCGCATAGCGAATATGCGCGCGCTTGCGGACTTTGATCTTGCCGGCGGCGACGCCCTGGCCGGCGACCTCCCCGTGCACGGCGCGCGCGAGCCGCCGCGCCGCGTCCTCCAGCGCCGCGCGCGCTTTCTCGCCGAACGGCTCCTCGATCGCCTGCTGGCGGACGCTGCGGATGTCCGCCAGCCCCATGCCATAGGCGGAGAGAAGCGACGAGAACGGATGGATCAGCACGCGCGTCATGCCGAGCGCATCGGCGACCAGGCATGCGTGCTGACCGCCGGCGCCGCCGAAGCAATTGAGCGCGTAACGCGTCACGTCGTAGCCGCGCTGGACCGAGATTTTCTTGATCGCGTTGGCCATGTTCTCGACGGCGATTTTGATGAATCCGTCGGCGACCTGTTCTGGCGGGCGTCCATCGCCGATGGCTTTGGCCAGCGCCACGAAGGCCTCGCGCACCGCCTCGGCGTCGAGTGGCTGATTTTGTCGCCGCCCGAATATCTTGGGAAAAAAATCGGGAAGAAGCTTGCCGACCATGACATTGGCGTCGGTGACGGCGAGCGGCCCGCCGCGCCGGTAGCATTTCGGCCCGGGATTGGCGCCGGCGGAATCGGGACCGACGCGAAAGCGCGCGCCGTCGAAATGCAGGGTCGAGCCGCCGCCTGCCGCCACCGTGTGGATCAGCATCATCGGCGCGCGCATGCGCACGCCGGCGACTTCGGTCTCGAAGGCGCGCTCGTAGTCGCCGGCGAAATGCGACACATCCGTGGAGGTGCCGCCCATGTCGAAGCCGATGAGCTTGGCGAAACCGGCCTGCCGCCCGGTCTCGGCCATGCCGACGACGCCGCCCGCCGGTCCGGACAAGATCGCGTCCTTGCCGTGGAACAAATCCGCCGCGGTCAAACCGCCCGACGACATCATGAACATCAGTCGGGATTGCTTTTTTTCACCTCCGGGTGAAGCAGTTGCCTCGCCGTTCAGATCCCGCGCCACCTGCGCCACATAGCGGCGCAGGATCGGCGAGAGATAGCTGTCGACCACGGTGGTGTCGCCGCGGCCGACGAGCTTGATCAGCGGCGACACTTCATGACTGGCGGAGACTTGCGCAAAGCCCAGCGCGCGCGCCAGCGCCGCGACCCGCTCCTCGTGCGCGCGATGGCGGTAGGCGTGCATCAGCACCACAGCGACGGCGCGGATACCGTCGGCTTTAGCGCGCACCAGTTCGCCCCGCACCGCGTCGAGGTCGGGCGCACGCTCGACCGTGCCGTCGGCGCGCACGCGCTCATCGACTTCGACCACGCGCTCATAGAGCATGTCCGGCTTGACGATGTGCTTGGCAAAGATGTTCGGCCGCGCCTGATAGCCGATCCGCAATGCGTCGCCGAAGCCCTTGGTGATGAGAAGAAGGGTCCGCTCGCCCTTGCGCTCCAGGAGCGCATTGGTCGCGATCGTCGTCCCCATCTTCGCCACGCCGATGCGCGCTTGCGGAATTGGCTCGCCGGCGGCAAGTCCGAGAAGATGACGGATTCCGGCCACGGCCGCGTCGGCATAGGCTTCGGGATTTTCCGACAGCAGTTTGTGGGTGACGAGCTTGCCGTCGGGCCGCCGGCCGATCACGTCGGTGAAGGTGCCGCCGCGGTCGATCCAGAACTCCCAGCTTCCGGGCATGCGGCGATTGTACCCAATCCGCTCATTCCGCGGAATGGACTACTTGTCCTGCTGCAAAATTCCGGCGATCGTGCCGATCTCGTTGCGCGCATATTTGGGCAGGCCGGCGCTGATCGAATTGCCGGAATTGAACGAGGATTGCCCCATCAGCACCTGCGCCGGCATGAGATTGCGCAGCACCGGCACTTTCTCGAATGTGCGCCGCTCGTCGAGCACGCTCGCTTTGATCGCCAGCGCCACGTAGGCGGTGACTACCGTCCTGTCGGCCGCGGCCGGATCGCTCTGGAACACGGCAAACAATTTGCCGAACTTCATGATCTGATTGACGTAGAAAATATTCTGCTCGAGCACGCCTGAGACCGGAGCGTCGAGCCCGGTCAGCTCCTTCAATCCGGCCTCATCGACGTCGGCCGGCGAAAGTCGCGACAGCTCGCTCTGAAAATCGAGCTGATCGGAAACTTTCTTGGGACTGTCGCGCAACTTGTTCACCAGCATGACACCGATCGGGATCTTGCCTTCGAGCTTATAGCTCGACTGAACGCAGACCAACGTCGTGCGCCCGGTGCACCATTTGCGCTGCGGGTTATCGTTGCCGGTCCCTTGGGCATCCTTGAGCGGATTGACGTTGCCGGCGGCGACCGCCGTGTGCGTGATCGCCGGATCGATTTTCTCCAGGAACGGCAGGGTGACGTAGCGCGCAAGGTCGATCGAGCCCGGCGGCCGGTCGAGGACGAAGCGCGCTTGCGCCACATACATGGTGAGCTTCTCGACCACGGGAGCGGCCGCCGCGCCGGCGCTTGCCACCTTGATGACCGTGGGTTCGCTATAGCCGGGGAACAGCGAGAGAAATTTCTTCTGCGCGGGCTGCGTGCGCGCCCAGTCGGCAAACGCCGTCAGATTGGTCTTGCCGTCGGCGGCGCCGCCGGCGGCGTCGCTGAAGACGATGGTGCCGGGCTTAAGCTGCGACGGATTCCAGTCTTTCGCCGAACCGGCGTCGACGATGCGGAAATCCTGCGCGCCGGCGGCGGACAACGATCCGATCAGTCCGACAAGCGCGATCGCATGCCGTATCCACATTGCGCGTTCTTTTGGTTGCGTGAGGTTCAGTTGGCCCGTCCGCCGAAGAAAGAGTCGGGATCCTGGCCTGCGTGGGCGCGCGGATCGCCGGGACCGCCGGGAGTGCCGGGACCGCCGAACAAGGGCGCGAACAAACCGCGCAACACCGATTCCGGCGTCAGCGGTTGCGGCGGCGGCTGCCAACCCTGCGCCGGATAGTAGGAACGGCCGGCGACAACGCGGCCATCGTCGGCCGGCGCTCCCCAATAGCCCTCGCTGGTTGGGCTATAACCGCGCGCATCCTCGTGCGACACCAGCTGATATTGCGTCTCATCGACGCGGCCGTCCGCCGCGCGCCGGAAGTGTTCGATGAAGCCGCCGGCGGATAGGCGATCTCCGCTCATGTAATCGATCGGCAGATCGACCAGCTGCCGGCGCGCCTCCGGCGACGGGCCGTTGAGCGCGGTCTTGGGCGCGATGCCCTCGGACCAGACCGCCGTCATGATCGGCTCGAAGATCGGCAGCGCCACGCGCGCCCCGCTCGCGCCGGGACCGAGCGAGCGCCGCTTGCCGTCGCCGTTGTCGTAGCCGACCCAGACCGCGACGGTCACGTCGTTGGTGAAGCCGATGAACCAGCCATCGACCGCATCCTCGGTTGTCCCGGTCTTGCCGGCGACGTAAGGCGAGAGCGAAGCGATGCCGCGGGCGGTGCCGCGCGCCACGACGCCCTGCAACATGGTCTTGAGCTGATAGAAGGCGGCGCGGTCGGCGGCGCCGATGAACGGCAGCGGCGCGGTGGGATACTGATAGACAATGCGACCGTTCTCCTCGATCGAGTCGATGGCGTGCGGCTGCGGCAGCGCGCCCTCGTTGGCGACCGCCGCATAGAACGCGGCGAGATCGATCATGCGCACTGGCTGCGCCCCAAGCACGAACGGATAATAGCGGACACAGTCGCTGTAGATTTTCGCCGCGACCGCCGTCGCGCACACATTGTCGAGGCTCTTCTCCGGCAACGCGCTGATGCCGCCGTCGAGCAGGTGCGCGGTGACGATATTGACCGAATTTTCCAAACCGCGGCGCAAAGTGAAAACGCCGCCCGCGTAATTGTCGGCGTTGCGCGGCGTCCAGAAATCTTCTGCGCGCGCGGTGCCGCCGTACTCACGGGTGAGGATATCGCGGCCGTCGGCGCGGCCGCTGCCGATCGGCGGCAGCGTGATCGGGTCGTCGGGCACGAGCGTGTTCGGCTGCAAGCCCGCTTGCAAAGCCGTCAGATAGGTCAGCGGCTTCAATGCCGAGCCGGGCTGGCGCTGAGTCTGCGCGGTGCGGTTGAGCTGGCTCAACAGGTAAGAAAAACTGCCGGCCATGGCGAGGATGCGCCCGGTCTTGTTCTCCAGCACCAAGGCCGCACCCTCCACCGTCGGCCGCACGCGCAATTGCGCCTGGGCGGCGGGGGAGCCTTTGCCTTTGGCCGCAGCTTTGCCCTCGATGACGCGAACATAGACGACGTCGTAGAGCGCGAGGTTGCGCCTGATCTCATAGGTCCAGGCGTTGAGCGGCATGATGCGACCGTCGCTGAGACCGACGTGGATGACGCCGTCGCTGCGCTTGCCGCCCTTGTCGAGAACCACCGCCACGTCCCAGTGCACGTCGTAAAGCGGCAGGCGCAAAGCGGCGAGCGCCTGTTGCCAGGCCGGAAGTGTCGCCGACGCGCCCGCCGGCTTGTCGGCGCCGATTTTCTGTATGGCGTCCGCTAGATTCGCTTCGGCGCCGCGGAATTTTATGCGGCCGCCAGCTATCTCGTAATGCGCCAGGCCTTCCTGGAGCGCGGCTTCGGTGTCGCGCTGCAAAGCGGCGTTGATGGTCGAATGCACGGTGTAGGGCTCGGCGGTCAGGCTCTCGACGCCGTCGGCTTTCGCCTCGCGGCCGAGATAATCGATGAAGTGGAAGCCAGAATCGCGATGCGGCCGCTCGTAAACGATGAGCTTGGGCGGCGCGGCGAGCGCCTGGTCCTTCTGCTCGGCGCCGATGACGCCGTCCTCCTGCATGCGGCCAAGCACGTAGGCAAGCCGCTCCCGGGCGCGATCGGGATGGCGATCGGGATTGAAATAGTTAGGCCCCTTGAGCAGACCGGCGAGCATAGCGCCTTCGGCAAGCGTCAGCTTCTTGGCCGATTTGCCGAAATAGCTGCGCGCCGCCATCTCGACGCCCCAGGAGCCACGGCCGAGATAGGCGGAGTCGAGATAAAGCTCGAGAATCTCCTGTTTGCTCAGCGTGCTTTCGAGCCGCGAGGCGACGATCATTTCGCGGATCTTGCGCTCGTAGGTGACGTCTTCGCCGACCAGGAGATTCTTCACCACCTGCTGCGTGATGGTCGAGCCGCCTTGCGGCCGGCCGGGATCCGCGAGATTGCCGAGGAAGGCGCGGATGATGCCGCGCTCGTCGACGCCGTGATGCTGGAAGAACCGCCGGTCCTCGGCGGCGACGAACGCTTTCTGCACGAGATCGGGAATATCGGCGAGCGGCACCCAGATGCGGCGGTTGCCCGGCTCGAACACGTCGGCGAAATTGCCGCCCTTGCCGTCGAGTACGGCACTGATGCTCGGCAGCTTCCTGCCCTTGAGCCGCGTCTGGTCGGGCAGATCGGTCGCCGCGTTATTGAAGAACTCGATCACCTGGCCGAGATCGACCGTTCCGTCGGCGACGTCCTCGTTCTTGCAGAACTGGCGATAGGCGGTGTTCAGGTCGGCGAAGTTGATGCCGTGAAAGGCCTTGATGTCGCCGGCGACCGCCTTCGGGTCGTCAAGCGCAGTGGCGATGAGGCTGTCGAGGTTGATCGACTCGATATCGAAGGCCGCCCGCATATGCGCGCAGCCGTTGCGCAGGATCTGCACAACCTCCGCCCGGTCCTGCACGGCGTCGAAGTGCGTCTTCACCGCCTGCGGCTGGGTCGTCACCTCGCTCAGCGCCAGCGCGGTGGCGAAAATCTTGACCAGAATCATGTCCATGGCGGGACGCGAAGACAACCGAGTTTGAGGGACACCACAACAGCCAACGCCGAATATAGCTATCCGATCCTTACAAAAGGACTTTTTTACGGGTCTTTTGTGCCGCGTTGGTGAAAGCGAATTTGTGACGCAATTTCCATCGCCGCCCGGCTGCGGCACGGCTCGATATGTCCTTGAGCCGACAACCCAAATGGCGGCCCGCCTGCGGTCGCGGTGTTATTTCTTGCCCGGCGTCAAGCCGTCGAAATGGCGGCGCGTTTGCAGCCAAGCCAGGAGGGTCAGCGCCGGCAGCCCGGCGAGCGCGCAGATGACGAAGAACCAGGCCCAGCCGACGGCGTGCGCGATAAAGCCGGTCGGCAGCGCGAATACGTTGCGGCCGAGCGCCGCCAACGCGGTCAACAGCGCAAATTGCGTCGCCGTATACAGCGGATTTTTGCACAGCGCAGAAAGATAGGCGACGAAGATCACGGTGCCGACGGAATCGGTGAAGAATTCGATCGTGGTGGTGAAGGTGAGCAAGGTCAGGCTTTTGCCGACGACCGCCTGCCAGGAAAACGCCAGGATCATCACCGTTTGCAGGAGGCCGCCGATCCACAGGCTGATCGACAGCGGCAAAGCCCGCGCGATCAGGCCGCCGGCAAAGCCGCCGAGCACGGCAAAAACGAAACCGACGCCGTTGCGGATGGTTGCAAGCTGCGTCAGCGAAAAGCCGAGGTCCAGCACGAAGGGCGTCAACAGCGCAAAGGCGAGCGCGTCCGCGAGCTTGAACAGCGCCACGAAAACAAGCGCCGCGATGGCCAGATTGTGCGAGAGGAAGTCGCGAAAGGCGTCGAGCGCCGAGCTGAGCGCGCGCTTGAGCGGCCTCCTGTGCGCCGGCAGCGCGTGGTCGGCTTCTGCAACGGCCGAGGCGACGGGCTCCCACGCCAAAAGCGTGCCGAGCACACCGACAAGGACGAGCGCCGCCATGAGCGCGTAGCACGCGGTCCAGGCGCCGCGGCTGCCGAGCTCAGCCTGAAAGGCCGCCACCAGGAACAACGCGCCCGCGCCCGAGACGAGCGCGCCGACGCGATAGGCGGCGACGTAGGCGGCCATGCCGGCGGCTTGCTCGTTCTCCGGCAGGCTTTCCACGCGGAACGCGTCGACGACGATGTCCTGCGTCGCCGACGCGGCGGCGACGACCAGCGCGCCGATGGCGATGACGAAGGCCGAGATTGCGGGATCGCACAGGCCGAGGCACGTGATCGCCGCAATCAGCCAGGCTTGCGAAAAAAGGAGCCAGCCGCGGCGCCGCCCCAACAACCTGCCCAGCACCGGCACATCGAGCGCGTCGATCAGCGGCGCCCAGAGGAATTTGAAGTTGTACGGCACCGCCACGGCGGCAAACAGGCCGATGGTCTTGATGTCGATGCCGCTTTGCTTCATCCACGCTTGCAGCGTCGAGCCCACCAGCACGATCGGCAGCCCGCTGGAGAAGCCGAGCAGCAGCACGACCAGCACCCGCCGCTGCAAATAAACCGCGAGCGTGTCGGCGATGGAGGCGCGGGAAGTCGCGTCGGGCGTTGCCGTCATGCACGACCACTAGGGCGGAGGATCAAGTCACTCGCCCGCTTCGAGTTTGCGCAGCGGCGTTGCCGGGATGACGTTGGCGTCGGCCGAAGCTTGCGCGCCGAGCTCGACCTGTTGGATGCGCTCGCCGTGCGCCTCGATCTTGTCGATCGAGATGATGGCCTGGCGGATATCCTCGGTCGACTGATTGAAATGGCTCTGCAACTTGCGGACCCGATCACCGAGCAAGCCGACGTCCCTCACCAGATGCCCGACTTCATCGCGGATCTGGTCGGCCGCCTCGCGCATGCGCGCATCTTTCTGGATCTGCTGAATGACGTGAACGGCGATCATTAGGAGCGACGGCGAGACGATGACCACCCTGGCGCGGAATGCCTTCTGCACGATGTCGTCGAAGCCGTCATGCAGCTCGGCATAAACCGATTCCGAGGGCACGAACATGAAGGCCAACTCCTGCGTCTCGCCCGGAATCAGGTATTTCCCCGCGATGTCGCTGACATGCTTGGCGACGTCGATGCGCAGACGCTGCGCCGCGGCCTTGCGCTCGTCCTCGGATTTGGCCTCGCGATACGCGGTGACGGCCTCGAGCGGGAATTTGGCGTCGATCACCAGCGGGCGCTTGTCGGGCAGGAACACGCAGCAGTCGGGACGGGTGCGGTTCGACAACGCCTGCTGAAAGGCGTAGGCGCCCTTGGGCAGACTGTCCTGGATGATCGCTTCCATTTGCCCCTGGCCGAAGGCGCCGCGCGACTGCTTGTTGGCGAGTACGCTTTGCAGCGAGGTGACCTGGGTGGCGAGTTCGGTGATGTTCTTTTGCGCGCTATCGATGACCACAAGCCGCTCGTTGAGCTTCTGCAAATTCTCCGCGGTATTCTGCTTGGTCTTCTCCAGCGACTCGCCGATGCGATGCGTCACCGAATCGAGTCGTTCGTTGACCGCTCGCTGCAGCTGCGACTGACTGTTCGCCAACAACCGGATCATGCCTTCGAACCGCGCCGCCGTGTCGGTATGCGCACGCGCAAGCTCGGTCATGGCGTCGCGCGCGGGCGCCGCTTGGCGCGAGCGCCAGAGCACGATCGCCAGGGCGGCGAGCGCGGCGCAGGCGATGGCGATGGGGATAGCGATAACGGCAATCACCGTCGGACCTTCGGTCATGCGCTGCTTCTACGCGATTCGCCCGGCCGCGGGCGGCGGCAAGCCCTGGAACAAAGAGCGAACACCTATAGCGCGAATGCGTCCGTTTGCGCAACGGAAGGCGCTCATTGACCGCGCTTTATGCACCGCTTACATCGCCGACCAAGGTTCGGTGAGATATGGCGCTCCGCGAAATCCTCAAACTGCCCGACAAGCGGCTGCGGCTCGTTTCCGAGCCGGTCAAGCGCGTCGATGCCGGAATCCGCGCGCTGGTCGATGACATGTTCGAGACCATGTATGGCGCGCCGGGCATCGGACTTGCCGCCATCCAGATCGGCGTCGGCAAGCGCGTCGTGGTCATGGACCTCTCGAAAAAGGAGGACACGCACAAGCCTCTGGTCTTCATCAATCCCGAAATCACCTGGGAGTCGAAGGAAAAATCGAGTCACGAGGAAGGCTGTCTTTCAATCCCAGAATATTACGAGGAGGTCGCGCGACCGGACGAAGTGAAAGTCAAATTTCTCGACCTCGACGGCAAGACCCACGAGATCACGGCAAAGGGCCTGTTCGCCACCTGCATCCAGCATGAGGTCGACCACATCAACGGCGTCCTCTTCATCGATCACATCTCCAAGCTCAAGCGCGACCGCGTCATCAAGAAATTCATCAAAGCCGCGAAAGCGGCAAAGGCAGGAAAGACGGCGAAGAAAGTGGAGGCGTGAGTGCCGCTCCGCCTCGTCTTCATGGGTACGCCCGATTTCGCCGTACCCACGCTGCTTGAGATTGTCGGCGGCGGCCACGACATCGCGGCGGTCTATACCCGCCCGCCGCAGCCCGCCGGCCGCGGCATGGCGCCGCGCGAAAGCCCGGTGGCGCGGGAAGCGGAACGTTTCGGTCTGCCGATCCTCAGGCCGAAGACTTTGCGCCAACGCGACACAGCCGATGCCGTGCGCGCGCACGGCGCCGATGCCGCCGTGGTCGTGGCCTATGGCTTGATCCTGCCGAAACCGATCCTCGACGCATTTCCGCTCGGTGCGTTCAACCTGCATGCGTCGCTGCTGCCGCGCTGGCGCGGCGCGGCGCCGATCCAGCGCGCCATCATGGCCGGCGACCGCGAGACCGGCGTCATGGTGATGAAGATGGAGGAAGGCCTCGATGCCGGCCCGATCGCCATGGCCGAGCGCGTCCCCATCGGCCCCGACGCCACCGCGGGCGAAATGCACGACCTGCTGGCGCGGCTCGGCGCCAAACTGGTGGTGGTCGCGCTCGGCGCGCTGGAGCGAGACTCGCTCCAGCTCACACCGCAAGCGGATGCGGGCGTGACCTACGCGCACAAGATCGACAAGAACGAGACGCGCATCGACTGGAGCAGGCCGTCGCAGCAGGTCCATGACCATTGCCGCGGCCTTTCGCCCTTTCCCGGCGCCTGGTTCGATCTCGCCGGCGCCGGGCGCGTCAAGGTCCTGCGCACCACGAAGGTAAGCAGCGTGGGCAAGCCCGGGCAAGTGCTGGACGACAAACTCGCCGTCGCCTGCGGCGACGGCGCGGTGCGCCTTATCGAACTGCAGCGCGAAGGCAAGAAGCCGATGCCGGCTGAGGAGTTTTTGCGCGGGACGCCGATCATGCGCGGCAGCGTGCTGGGCTGAACGCGATCATGCCCCGCTACAAGCTCACGATCGAATATGACGGCACGCCCTTTGTCGGCTGGCAGGCACAGGACAACGGCGTCTCGGTACAAAGCGTGCTCGGCGACGCCATCGCGGCGTTTGCCGGCGAACGCCCCGCAGTGGCCGGCGCCGGACGCACCGACGCCGGCGTGCATGCGCTCGGCCAGGTTGCCCATGTCGATCTCGCCAGGGAATGGGACGGCGACATCGTGCGCGACGCACTCAATGCGCATTTGCGTCCGCATCCGGTCGCGGTGCTGGCGGCAGAGCGCGTCGCCGACAGTTTCGACGCGCGTTTTTCCGCGACCAAGCGCCACTATCTTTATCGCCTCATCAATCGCCGCGCCGATTTGACGCTCGATCAGTACCGCGCCTGGCGCGTGCCGCGCCTACTCGATACCGGCAAGATGCAGGCGGCGGCGCAAAAACTCGTCGGCAAGCACGATTTCACCACCTTCCGCTCGACCGAATGCCAGGCGAAATCCCCGGTGAAGACGCTCGACCGGCTCGACGTGACGCGCGAGGGCGACGAGGTGCGGATCGGCGCGTCGGCGCGCTCGTTTTTACAGCATCAGGTGCGCTCGATGGTCGGCTCGCTGGTGCATGTCGGCGAAGGCAAATGGAGCGTCGACGATCTTGCCTTGGCGCTCGCCGCCCGGGATCGCGCCACTTGTGGTCAAGTCGCGCCGCCGCAGGGGCTTTATCTCGTGCGGGTGGAGTATTGAGGCGGCGGGGACTTAAGCGAAATACTTCTCGATCATCCGCCGGTAAATCGCGGTCAGCGTGACGAGGTCGGCGACCGGCGCGCACTCGTCCACCGCATGCATGGTCTGCCCGACCAGGCCGAATTCGAACACCGGGCAATAATTCTTGATGAAGCGCGCGTCCGACGTGCCGCCCGAGGTGGAGAGCTTTGGTTTCCTTCCGGTCACCTCGGCGATGGCGGCGATGGCGAGATCGGTGAACGGCCCCGGCTTGGTGACGAACACGTCGGCGTTCGACGGCAGCCACTCGAAGCGATGATGCACGCGGCCGCCGGCGGCGTGCGCCCGCCGCTCGATCAACGCCTTCAGCGACGCCTGGCTGTGGCGATCGTTGTAGCGGATGTTGAAGCGCGCGCGGGCCTCGCCGGGAATGAGATTGACGGTCGGGTTGCCGACATCGACCGACGTGAATTCGAGATTCGACGGATCGAACTCCGCGCTGCCCTCGTCGAGCGGCGCCTGCAGCGCGGCGATAAGAGTCACCAGGCCGCGGATCGGATTGTCGGCGCGGTGCGGATAGGCGACGTGGCCCTGGCGGCCAGTGACGATGAGCGTGCCGTTGAGCGAGCCGCGCCGGCCTGCCCTGATCGTGTCGCCGATGGTCTCCACGTTGCTCGGCTCGCCGAGGATGCAATGGTCGAACATCTCGCCGCGCTCCGCCGCCCATTGCAGAAGCTTCACCGTGCCGTTGACGGCGACACTCTCCTCGTCGCCGGTGATGAGGAAAGAGATCGAGCCGTTCTTCGGCGCGCCGCCATTGGCGCCGAGATAATCGAGTGCCGCGGCCACGAAGCAGGCGATGCCGCCCTTCATGTCGACGGCACCGCGGCCGTAGAGTTTCTCGCCGGCGATCTCGCCGGCAAACGGCGGATGCCGCCACATGGCCTCGTCGCCCGGCGGCACCACGTCGGTATGGCCGGCGAAGACGAGATTGGTTTTTTTGCCGCCGATGCGCGCGTAAAGATTCTCCACCGGCGCCGTGCCGGGCTCGGCGAAGATCGGGCGATGCACGGTAAATCCGGCTTTCGCCAGGACTTTTTGCAAATAGGCAAGCGCCCCGCCCTCGTCCGGCGTGATCGACCGGCAGCGGACCAGATCGCGGGCGATGGCGACGGGATCGGCGGTCATCGCCTCAACTCGTGGCCAACGGGTCGGGACCGTACGGGTTCGGACCGACCGTGCCGCGGCGGAAGCCGAGTTCAACGAGCAAAGCGAGCCCGAAGACCGTGAACGGCACCGCGATGGCCAGCGACAGCATGCTCGGCGCCTCCTCGGAGCCGGCGAGCCCGAGCACGGTGAAAAGGTCTAGCACCGCGCCGGCGCCGAAGAAAATATACAACAGCCAGACCGGCAGGTTGCGGTCATGCGCGCGCTTCATCGCCACGGCGAATTCCGGATAGGTGAAAGCGAGATCGACGATGGCGCCGAGCCGCTCGCCCTGAATGCTTTGGGCGATGAGATGGCAGATGATCTCGGCAACGGCCAAAACGGCCATCGCAATCCAGAACGTCCGGCGGCCGATGCGGCCGTGAAAACCGTTGAAAAGGTAGCCCCAATTCATCGGCTAGTCTTGGTGCAAATACCCGGCGGATTCAATCCCGCAGCAATTCATTGATGCTGGTCTTGGCGCGCGTTTTGGCGTCGACGCGCTTGACGATGACCGCACAAGCAAGACTTGGGCTCGGCTCGCCGTTCGCCCGCGGCTTGCTGGGAATGCTGCCCGGCACCACCACCGCGTAGGGCGGTACTTCGCCGACAAAAACCTCGCCGCTGTCGCGATCGACGATCTTGGTCGAGGCGCCGATGAAGACGCCCATGGAAAGCACGGCGCCTTCGCGCACGATAACGCCCTCGGCGACTTCCGAACGCGCGCCGATGAAGCAACTGTCCTCGACGATAACCGGGCTCGCCTGCAACGGCTCCAGCACGCCGCCAATGCCGGCGCCGCCGGAAATGTGACAGTTCTTGCCGATCTGCGCGCAGGAGCCGACGGTAGCCCAAGTGTCGATCATGGTGCCGCGATCGACATAGGCGCCGAGATTGACGAAACACGGCATCAGCACGACACCGCGCGCGATAAAGGCCGAGCGGCGCACCACGCAGCCCGGCACGGCGCGAAAGCCGGCGGCGCGAAAGCTTTGGTCATCCCAGCCGTCGAACTTCGAGGGCACCTTGTCCCACCATGAAGCGCGGCCGGGCCCGCCCGGGATCACCGCCATGTCGTTGAGCCGGAACGACAGCAGCACCGCCTTTTTGAGCCATTGATTGACCCGCCAGGAGCCGTCGGGCGCCTTTTCCGCCACCCGGGCGGCGCCGGCATCGAGCAGATCGAGCGCGTCCTCAACCGCCTTGCGCACGGCGCCCGTCGTTGCCGGCCCAATGGCCTCGCGCCGCTCGAAAGCGGCGTCGATGGTCTCGGCGAGAGACTTATTGCGGGTGGCGAGGCCGGCGTCCGGCATGAAAAGAACCCCCTTGTTGGCGCGGTTTGTCGGGGTGCGCCCCGGCGATGTCAAGGACCGCCGGCCGCGCCGGCGGCAAACTGGAACCTTTTTTGCATGCCCCGCTTGTAAGCGACGGGATCAAAGGGTGTTCAATGCTCACCATGGCAATAGCTGTCGGCGCCGGCGTGTTTTACTGGTTCGGCGACTATAAACTGGCGTTCTGGATTCTGCTTTACGCGATCGTTTATGGCGGCTTGTGCGCGCTGCGCGGCGATAATCACGCCCAGTGGGCGTATCGGCGCGACACCGGCCTCGTTATCGCGGTTCTCATTCCGGTGGCTTGGCATATCGGCGAACTGGCCGGCTATTTCTCGTAGTTCGGATTAACCCGGAGCCTGTCATCGGGCCGGCCACTTCGGGCCGGACCCATTAGCTCCGTCCAGGCTACTTCCCGGCGATGCCGCGCAGAAAACCGGCGAGATTGTCGGTGACATGATCGACATGGGGCGCGTCGCGCCCGGCGAGCTCCCATTCTTCGCGAAACACTTCCCGCGTGCCGGCCGGCACCACCAACACGGTGGTCATCCCGAGAGCGTGCGGCACTTCGAGATTGCGCGCGAGGTCCTCGAAAATCGCCGCCTTGGCTGGATCGACTTTGTGGCGGGCAAGAAAGCGCTCATAGACCGCAGGCCGCGGCTTCGGCTCGAGCGCGGCCGCAGCAATGTCGAAGATGTCCTCGAAGCCCTCTTCGATCTCGAGCCGGCGCATGACGGTTTCGGCGTGCCGGCGCGTGCCGTTGGTGAGGATAAGCTTGCGTCCGGGCAAGCCGGCAATCGCCGCCCCGAGCGCCGGGTCGGGGGTGAGCGGCGAGTAGTCGATCTGATGCACGATCTCGAGGAATTCGTCCGGATCGAGGCCGTGCTCCTCCATCAATCCGCGCAGGCTGGTGCCGTAACGGCGGTAGTAATCCTTCTGCAGGCGGAACGCTTCCTTGTGGGTCACCTTGAGAAAGTCGGCGATGTAGTCGCGGATGCGCACATCGACCTGCTCCCAGAGATTGAGGTGATGCGGATAGAGCGTGTTGTCGAGGTCGAAGACCCAGGTCTCTACCGCGGCGAAACCGCGGACTTCGCTGCGGATTTGGCTGGGGACCTGGAGTTTACGGTCGTTCATTCCCGGGCGACTGTTGTTGCCACACTTGGCGGCGAGGACGTTGAACCTCGCCGAATCGGTTTTGGCAACTGGCGGGCCGGGAGCAATCGATGCGACGCGCGTTACGCAAGTCGATTCCATTCATGCAGGCCGCGCTGATCGGCACAGTGGCCGCGGCGGCGCTGGCCGGCGTCGCCATGCTGATTTCCCATTCCTGATTATCGACGTTTTTAGCTCGCCTCGCGCCACGCCGCTGCCGGCAACAGCCCCATGAGCGCGCCGTCGTGCAGCCGCACCGGGTCGCGCTCGCCTTCCATGGCCAGCCGCAACACCGAGCGCGCCAGCTCGTCCGGCCGCACCGTCGAATTGCCGACCGCCTTGAGCGTCAGCCACGCTTCGTCGAAGGCCGCCTCCAGGACGATCAGCGTCTGGGGGTCGAAGGAAGCCGTATGGAACCCGCGCATGGTCCGCCCTCACCGCAATTCTACGGACACAGATTGACGGAATGGCTTGACGGAATGGCGAATGATCGGCGTGAAGTTAGCCGAGTTTGTGACGCCCGCCGTGATTTGCGCATGCCCCGCACGCCGGCCATGCAAGGATGCCGTGCAGGCAACGAACATCATCGCCAAATCTGAAACGCGACCAGGGCCGCAAGCATGATGCCGCTGCCCGCCGCCTGCAGCGGCGTGATCACCTCGCCGAGCGCGAGCGCGCTCAGCACCATCGCTGTCAGCGGCTCGAGATTCATGATCAGCGCGGTGCGGAACGGACCGATGCGGATCGTCGACACGAATATGAAAAGTATGCCGGCCGTGGTCGCCAGACTCATGGCGACCAAAGAAGCCCAGCCGCCGTCGGTCTGCGGCGGGTTCCAGGTCTGCGTGGCAAGCGACAGCGCGACGAAAATGGCAAGCTGCGCGACCACCGAATACCAGGTCGTGAGCCGCGCGTCGGCGCCGGCGAGAAATGCGCGGGTAACGATGAGCACGCCGGTGCGGCAGCACGCCGCGCCGAGCGCATAGGCGACGCCGGCGAGCACGAGTCCCGCCGGATGGGCGCCGATCATGATCGCGAGCCCGAAGAATGCCGCGAGCGCGCAAACGGCGCCCTGCCACCGCAAACGCTCAAGGCCGGTCGCCGAAGCGGCCAGCCCGGTCAGCAGCGGATAGGCGAAATAGGTGAGCACTGCGGTCGGCACATCGTTCGCTTCGATCGCCTTGAACAGGCAGTAAATGAGGGCCGCGAACAAGACGCCGACGCCGAGCGATATCCAGCGCATGCGCGCATCCGTGGGCGGCTTCGGCCCGACGTAAAGCCACAGCGTGATGAAAGCGAGGCCGACCACGCTGCGAAACGACAGCATGGTGAGCACGTCGCAGCCGGAGCCGATGATGATTTTGGCGAGCACGTCGGAGATACCGAGCGTGATCGCCGCGGCAAGCCCGGGCGCGGGGGAAAAGACGAAGCGGAAGGCCAAGCGGCAGGAACCCTAGCGCAGGATCCGGAAAAGTGGAAACCGGCTTTACGCCCTTTCCCGCTCCGGCGCAGGCAGCGGCACCGGGGGCGAGCGCCGCTCGAACAGCTCCTTCAGAACGAGCGCGGAGCGGATGAACGGGGCGATCAGCTCGCCCCTGATCGTATGCGCGTGCGCACGGTCCGGCTCGACGCCGAATTCGAGCGCCTCGCGCTCGGCGGACGGCACGTACAAGGTGCCGAACATCCAGTCCCACAGCGCCAGGCAGCTTCCCAAATTCTTGTTGAAGTGCGCCGGATCGCGCGAGTGATGAATCTGATGATGCGCCGGGCTCATGAATACGTGACCGAGCCAGCCGGTAAACGCGATCCATAGCTGCGAATGCTGCAAATGAACGTAGAGGTAGATGAAGAACACGAGGATAAGGTTGGTATCGGTCAGGCCGTATTGATGCGTGGTCTGGCCGAAAATGTAATCGCCGACACCGTTCGCCAGGCCGATGAACACCGCGAGGATGTTGAGGAAGATGCACATATAGACCGGATGGACGCGGAAGTTCGTCAGCGGGGTAAGCACCGTCGCCGAATGATGGACTTTGTGGAATTCCCAGAGGAACGGTATCCGGTGCGACAGATAATGATTGAGCCAGTAGCCGAGCTCGTAGGCGAGGAACAGCGCGACGGTGATCACCAGCCTGGAGACGAAGGCCGGCAGCGCCGTCGGTCGCGTCGGACCGAACAGCGAGACGAGCAGATCGGTGACGCCATGACTGAGCACCTCGTAGGAAACGAGCGCCCAGCCGAAAATGATTCCGAACAGGAACAGGTTGAAATAAAAATAGCCGAGGTCGGCCAGGCTCGACCGGCTCATCACGATGTGCCTGGGGAATAGCGCGCGCAACAGCGGCCGCAGTCGCACGCGCCGGCCTTTGCGATAGCGCCGCACCGCCAGCACGACCAGAGCGACCGACAGCGCGCTCGCCAGCGAAAAGATCGAAACATGCGAGCCCGGTCCCAGCAACGCCTTGCCGAGCTGGCTGAAAAAATACGCGAGGCCTGGCGACAGATCCAAGCGCGCCTCCACAGCGTGCGAGAAGGCGCAAGTGTTACGCGGCCATTGGTAAAGGCCGCGTTTTACCCGCCCGCGCGCCGGGGTTAACGGCTGGTGAACGGCCTGTGATGAAGCCTAGTGAAGCCTAGTTATGAATCAGCGTGCCGGCGCCGAGGTCGGTGAACAGCTCAAGCAGCACGGCGTGCGGCACCTTGCCGTCGAGGATGACGACGCCTTCGACGCCGCGCTCCAAAGCATCGATGCAGGTCTCGACCTTGGGGATCATGCCGCCGGAAATGGTGCCGTCGGCGATGAGACCGCGCGCTTCGTCGGCGGATAGTTGCTTGATCAGATTCTTCGATTTGTCGAGCACGCCGGGCACGTCGGTGAGCAGCAAGAGCCGCTTGGCCTTGAGCGCGCCGGCAATGGCGCCGGCGAAAGTGTCGGCGTTGACGTTATAGGTGCCGCCATTAGCCGCGGCGCAGACCGGCGCCAATACCGGAATAAGCTCGCGGCCGAGGATTTGCGTCAGCACCGTCGCGTCGACTTTGTCCGGCTCGCCGACATATCCGAGGTCCACTACCTTCTCGATGTTGGAACCCGGATCGACCACGGCGCGCGTCAACTTGCGCGCAATCACCATGTTGCCGTCCTTGCCGCACAGCCCGACCGCCTTGCCGCCGGCCTCGTTGATGTAGCCGACCATCTGTTTGTTGATCGAGCCGGCCAGCACCATCTCGACGATCTCCAGCGTCCGTTCGTCGGTGGCGCGCAGGCCCGCCGCGTATTGCGACCGCACGCCGACCTTTTTCAGCATCGCCTCGATCTGCGGGCCGCCGCCATGCACGACGATCGGATTGATCGCGGTCTGTTCGAGCAGCACGACGTCGCGGGCGAATTCGCGGGCCAGGTGCTCGTCGCCCATGGCGTGGCCGCCATATTTGATGACGATGGTTTCCTCGTCGTAGCGCTGCATATACGGCAGGGCTTCGGAGAGGACGCGGGCGATCTCGTGGGCTGAAATGCTCATGAACGCTGCTCAACGTGATGGAACGCAGGCACGGCGACCGTTGCCTTTTAGCGGGCCGCGCGCGGCGGCGAAAGGACTATCCCCCGCGCTCCGCCAGCAAGCGGGCGATGGCCGCGCGCAGCGCCGGGATGCCGGCGCCGGTGCGCGCCGATGTGGCGATAAGCTTGGGAAAGGCCGCCGCGCGCTTGCGCATCGCCGCTTGCACGGATTCGCTCACTTCCGCGAGCTCCGCCGGCGTCACCTGGTCGGATTTGGTCAATACGATCTGGTAACTGACGGCCGCCTTACCGAGCGTATCGAAAATACCCGCATCGGCGGTTTTGAGGCCGTGCCGGGCGTCGATCAGAACATAGACGCGACCGAGCGCGGCGCGGCCGTGGAGATAATCGCGGATGAGGTCGGTCCAGGCCGTGACTTTGCTTTTCGCAGCCGCCGCATAGCCGTAGCCCGGCAGGTCGACCAGCACCAGCCGCTGCAGTCCCCCGAAGGAGATCAGCTCCTGCGTGCGCCCCGGCGTGTTCGAGGTACGCGCCAGCGCCCGGCGGCCGGTGAGCGCGTTGATCAGGCTCGATTTCCCCACGTTTGAGCGGCCGGCAAATGCGACCTCGGGTGTCCGTTCGGGCGGCAGCGAATTCAGCGAGCCCGCCGCCGAAAGAAACTCCCACTCACCGGCAAACAGCCGGCGCCCGGCCTCGATCTCGGCGCTGGAAAAATCCTCCGCTTCGCTCATGGAACCCCGTGGCCTTCCTGCGGTTGCCCGAATACGGGGAGCCCGGTCCACGCGCGCGGAACGATCTCAGCTCCCGGCCCGGAGGCCGTCATGGACGATTGGTCCAGCGCCAAGCTCGGCGACGTGGTGAACCTGATCTTGGGCATGATCCTGTTCTTCTCGCCCTGGCTGTTCGATCTGTCCGCGGGTGCCCAATGGCAGACCGCCTCGATCACCGGCATCTTCATTGCGGTGCTGTCGATTGCCGCGCTCGCGGCGTTCGCGCTCTGGGAGGAGTGGCTCAACCTGACTGCCGGGCTCACGCTCATCGTATCGCCGTGGCTGCTCGATTTCCAGAACAGCGATGCCATGACCGTCGATATAGCGATCGGCGCGATGGTCGCGGCGCTTGCGGCCTTCGAGGTCTGGCACAACTACGCCAACGCGCCGCGGATCGAGCCGAGCCGCACCCATCAATGAAAAAGGGGGACTTGTCGTCCCCCTTACGTCATGCAGCACCGTACCGGATGCAGCACTGGTACCGGGCAACGAGGCGATCAGGCGACGCTTGCGGGCTCGTCCGATTTGATCGCAACCGGGGCATAGGCGGGATTCTTGCCGCCTCCCTGATACCGGGCGGCGGCCGCGACGGCGGAAATTCCGATTTGCCCGTAGCTGAGGTGAAGCGCGATTTTGTCAGCGGAAGACGAAGACTTGCGCGGCTGGGTGTCGGTCTTGTTGGCCGCCTTGGCGGTAGCGTCTTGCATTATGGAACCCCGTTCCCTTTGTCGTGCAGCGATGAGCCGTCGTAAGCGAGGACTGGGGCGGAAATTGGCGGCAAATTGTCCGCTGCCGTGACATTCTTCGCCGCAACCGCGCCGCCGGCAGATGACACGAACCCTGGTAAACCTTTGGTTAATGGGTGCAAATCATATTTGTCCGCGTCGGCGAAATGGGTGGAAGGCACACCAGTAGAAGATGCGACATTCCTGCCACACTCGGCGCCGACGTCGGTATCGGAGGGCGCGGAGTGCTGGCGTGACCAAAGCGATTTCGGTAGAAAATCTTGGGGTTGATTTAAGGCTGGGACGGCGGAAAAGTGGGAAACTCATGACAATTCGTACGCTGGCCTTCGTCATTGCCGCCGTCGCGCTCGGCGGCTGCGTTCAGGATATGGCGGGTGGAACGCTCGATCCCGCGGGCGATGCCGGCTGGAAGCAGCGCGACAAGGATTTGATGTCGAACCTGCCGTACAACCGGGCGGAGGTTTCCGACACCTATCGCCGGCACATCGTCGAATATCACCGCAAGGAAGCGCCCGGCACCATTCTCATCGATAGCAACAACAAGTTTGCTTATTACGTGCTGCCGGGAGGCAAAGCGATCCGTTACGGCATCGCGGTCGGCGAAGAGGCGCAAGCCTGGAGCGGCCTTGCCAAGATAGGCCACATGGAAGAGTGGCCGGCTTGGCACCCGACCCCCAGCGAGCAAGCGCGCCTCGGGCCCTTACCCGAATATGTGACCGGCGGTCCGCACAATCCGCTGGGCGCGCGGGGCATGTATCTTTATTCCGGCAACAAGGACACGCTCTATCGCATCCACGGCACCAACCAGCCGGAATATATCGGCTCCGCTGTTTCGTCTGGATGCATCCGCATGACCAATGAGGATGCGATCGATCTCTATAATCACGTCAAAATCGGCACGCCGGTCGTCGTCCTGCCGCCGCACGGCGGGCTGTTCAGCCCGCGCATGGCGCTCGGTGGGAGCAGCAATTCGAGCAGCAGCAACAACTAAGAATCCGCTGGTCTAGGCTGCGGATTCTGAGGGCGCCAGCGCAGCCGGCGCCCTTTTTGTTTGTTGATCGCTGGATGAGCCAAGTTCGACCCGCACGATTTCGGGCGGCACGCCCAGACGGGCGGGAATGATGCTGGTGCCGAGCCCGCCGGACACGATCAAGTGCCGGCCCTCTTCGACCACGTGCCCGTAGGCGAAGCGCGCGCCGTATTTCGACGGCACGAAGGCCGGCCAGACCAGCGGCAGGCGGATTTGCCCGCCGTGGGTATGGCCGCAAAGCGTCAGCGTCACGCGCGCCGGCACGTCGGGGAAAATATCCGGCTCGTGCGCGAGCAACACGACGGGATCGTCGGTTTTGATCTGCGCCAGCGTTCCCGGCAGATCGTCGACGCCGCGAAAGCGGCCGTGCCCGAGCCGATGGGCGATTTGATCGCCGAGACCGGCAAGCCAGAACCGCTCGCCTTCGGCGCCGAGCATCACGGCTTGGTTTTCCATGACGGGAATGCGCACACCGGCGAGCGTCTGCCGCACCTCCATCAGGTCGTTCCACCAATCGTGGTTGCCGAGGATGGCCCAGGTGCCGAGCGGCGCCGCAAGGCGCGCGAGCTCGGCCGCCCACGCGCCGTAGGGGACGCGCTTGTTCGCGACCCGATACGACGTGGTGTAATCGCCGAGCAGGACGACGACATCGGATTTCAACGCGTTCGCGGTATCGATCACGTGGCGAATATGCGGGAGCGTCATATCGGGGCCACCGGCATGCAGGTCGGCGATCACGGTCATGGAAAGCTTGCGGCGTGCGGGCCAGCCCGGTGGATTGAGCGGGTAGCGCGTAACGACGAGACCCATCGGCTCGATGCCGCCGGCGTAAATGCCGGTCGCGAGCGCGGACGCGCCGATGAGACCGGCAGCGCCGCCAAGAACCCGGCGGCGGGTCATGCGCGCCTTCATGCGCGCCGCGGCCGCGGGCGCGCCGGCCTCTGCGCCGGCAAGTTCCTCCCCCGGCTTTTTCGCTGCGGCGTCGTTCATGTCGCATTACCTAGCGCGCCAGGGATGAATGGAGTCTTCATCGCCGCGCGTTTTCCGCCGCATCGGACGGGATCGCTTGGGGGCGGTCATCACGCTTGTGTGAGCCGCTCGCGGGTCACCCAATCGAGCGTCTTGTCGAGCGCGCGGGTCAGCCGATTGAATAACTCGTCGATCTGCGCTCCGCCGATGACCAGCGGCGGCGAGATCGTCAGGACGTCGCCCCCGACCACGCGCACGATCAGACCTTCCTGCTCGGCGAAACGCACCGCCCGGGCGGCAACGCCGTGCTGCGGGGCAAAGGCGCGCTTGCTGGACTTGTCGGCGACAAGTTCGAGCCCGCCGATCAGTCCGAGGCCGCGCGCCTCGCCGACCAGCGGATGGTCGCCGAGCCCCTTGAGCCGCGCCTGGAACAGCGGACCGCGCTTGGCGGCCTTCTCGATGATCCGGTCGCGCGCGTAGATCTCGATCGCCTTGAGCGCCACCGCCGCCGAGACCGGATGGCCGCCATAAGTAAAGCCGTGGCCGAAGGCGCCGATCTTTTTGCTTTCCGCCAGCAATGCCTCATACATCAATTCCGGAATCATCACCGCGGCGATCGGCAGATACGCCGAGGATAGCGCTTTGGCGACGGAGATCGCCTGCGGCTTGAAGCCGAGTTTCTGGCAGCCGAACAGCGTGCCGAGCCGCCCGAAACCGCAGATCACCTCGTCGCTGATCACGAACACATCGTGCCTGGCGCAGACCGCCATGATTTTCGGGAAATAGGTGCTGGGCGGAACGATGACGCCGCCCGCGCCCATCACCGGCTCGGCGATGAACGCGGCCACCGTCTCCGGACCTTCCTTGACGATCATCGCCTCAAGCTCGTCGGCGAGCCGCGTGGCGAATTCCTCCTCGCTCTCGCCGTCGTGCGCGAAGCGGTAGTGGTGCGGACAGCCGGCGTGGAGGAAGCCCGGCAAGGGAACGTCGAAGTCGCGGTGGTTGCCGACGAGCCCGGTGAGGGAGGCGGCGGCGACGGTGGCGCCGTGATAGGCTTTCACGCGGCTGATGATCTTTTTCTTCTGCGGCCGGCCGCGCGCATTGTTGAGGTACCAAACGAGCTTGACCTGCGTGTCGTTGGCCTCCGACCCGGAATTGCAGAAGAACACCTTCGAGATCGGCACGGGCGCAATCTCTTTGAGCTTCTCCCCAAGCTCGATCGCCGGATCGTGGCTGCGGCCGGTGAACAGATGCGCGAAGGAAAGCTTGCGCATCTGCGTCGCGGCGGTCTCGATCAGTTCTTCGTTGCCGTAGCCGAGCGCCGTGCACCACAGCCCGGCCATGCCCTCGATGTAGGGCTTGCCCTCGGTGTCGTAGACGTAGATGCCCTTGCCGCGCTCGATGATCAGCGGGCCGCTCTCGCGGAAGCTTGAGAGATTGACGTAAGGGTGCACCAGGGTTTCGACGTCGCGGACGGCGAGATTACTGAGCGGTGGCATGAGGATCCTTCAGCGGTATTTTCGGCTCGCGGCGACGCCGGCCGCTACACCTGTTCGCCGGCCGCAATGGCGAATATATGGACGAGGCGGCCAAGTCCCTTAACAGCGCTTTTTCAAGGAACAAACGATGAAGCTCAGTGCACGCAATCAGATCAAAGGCAAGATCGTCGAAGTGACCAAGGGCGCCACGACCTCTCACGTTCGCATCGAGATCGGCCCGGGCGTCGTCGTCACGGCATCCATTACCAACGAAGCAGTAGCCGATCTGGCCCTGCAAAAAGGCGATGCGGCCTGGGCGGTCATCAAAGCCTCCGACGTGATGATCGGCAAATAATCGAACAAGTGATTTCAGCGAAGACCACGCCGCGCTTCTTTCCTATCGAGCACGAAGCTGAATGTTCGTTCAGGCTAAAAAGCGGAACGCTTTGGGCATCCGCGAATTATGGATGGGCATAACCCCCGAAGGAGGCAACTACGCGCACGTTCGTCGTTTCGCTTGCGGCTTTGGCCGCGTTGAGTTTCGCTCTGCCCTACGCGGCGCCGGCGAAGGCCGATACCGTCGTTGTCCACCGCCATCATCATTGGTGGCATCCCCATCACCACGACACCGTCGTCATCAAGCACGATCACAACTGATCGCGCCATCGCGGCGAAAATCCTGATCCAACGCGCTCCAGCGCGGGTGTCTTTCACCTGAGCTGCGAGCGCATTTTTTTCGGCTGGGCGTGCGCATCGTCCGCCGCATTCGCCACCGGGCGCGCACGCGGCAACGGCACCGGCTCTTCGAGCTTGCCTCCGTTTGCAGCATCCGCCGGCTCGGCCTTTGCCGCCTGTTTGACCGGCTCGCGCACGTCCCACTCGCAGGTTTTGTAGTCGCCGCGGCGCTCGGCGAGATCGACATGGATGTGCGCCTCGTGACTGCCGTCCGAACCGGGGCCGAGCACGGTTGAAAAGCGTGTGCAGGCCGAGGCGCGCAAGCCTTCGCGCCATTCCTTGGCGACGTTTACGTCGGTCAGCCCGACCATCCCGCCGTCGGCGAGCTTGAAACCGCGTATGTCGAGCGCATTGGCGCGGCCATGTTCGCTCAGCGTGGCGCCGCGCACCCGGTTGCGGCCGCGGCACTCGTAGGAATCGTAATTATCGACCCCCCGCAACGCCGCGCCGAGTGTCAGCGCCAAGGGCGCGACGTCATCGCGCAGCCAGTTGGCGACCGCTTCCGCCATGGCGCAGCGGAGCGTCGCCGGCGGCGTCAGCGTCACATTCGCGGCGTCGGGCAGGATCACGTTCTCCAGCGCGACTGCGTCGACGGCCCCGCATTCGCCGGGCCCGGCGAGCACGGGAAGCGGCTTGAAGGTCGCGATCTTGCCAAGCCGCATTTGGCAAGCCGAAGGCTGTGCCGGCGCCGCCGCGGCCGCCGCTTCGGCGGCCGATAGCGGGAACGCGGCGTAGGCCTCCTGCGGCGGCGAGAATTGCTCGGGGACGGCGAAGGGCCGCGATGCAGACTCCGGCCGGGGCCGCGGCAAATGCTCCGGCAACAGCCGCAGCGGGACGCGGTTCTCGGCGTGGCCACGTTTTGCCGCCGGAACGGCGGCTTCCTGCGCCGCCGCAAGGCCGGTTGCGCATAAAAGCACGGCGACAGAGATCAGAGCCTTCACGCGACAGGTTTCCGGCGCACGCGCAGTCCTTGCTGCAAAGCGGTCAAGCGGCACGAACGTCAAGCTTTACGCGCCCGGCCCGTCCGCTTTCAAGGGTTGCGGCCGTGGCGGCGGCCGTTTTTCGCGCCAAAGGCGGCATTTTCATCGCCGCCGCGTCCGGTTACATTGGGCGGCCGCGAAGGCCGTCCGCCTTCGCGCCACGAAGCAAGAACAACACGTCCAAGGAGGCAAACCATGCTCGGGCTCATGCAGGATTGGCCGCTCCTGTGCCAGCGCATCATCGACCACGCCGCCATCAATCACGGCGAGCGGCCGGTGATCACGCGCTCGATCGAAGGGCCGTTCCACCGTACCAATTACGCCGAACTCCGCGCCCGCGCCTTGCGCGTGGCGCAGCAGCTTGACCGCGACAGTATCAAGCTCGGCGACCGTGTCGCCACGCTTGCCTGGAATACCTGGCGTCACCTGGAAAGCTGGTACGGCATCCTCGGCATCGGCGCCATTTATCACACGGTCAATCCGCGGCTGTTCCCCGAGCAGATCGTCTGGATCATCAACCACGCGGAGGACCGTGTGATGATGACCGATCTCACTTTCGTTCCGCTGCTGGAAAAGCTCGCCGACAAGCTGCCGACCATCGAGCGCTACATCGTATTCACCGATGCGGCGCACATGCCGAAGACGTCGCTGCGCAATGCGATTGCCTACGAGGAGTGGATCGTCGGCGCCGACGGCGACTTCGCCTGGAAGGAGTTCGACGAGAATACCGCCGCCGGCATGTGTTACACGTCCGGCACGACCGGCAATCCGAAAGGCGTGGTCTATTCGCATCGCTCGAACGTGCTGCACACCATGCTGTCGCTGCAGCCGGATGCGATCGGGCTGTCCTCGCGCGATACCGTGCTGCCGATCGTGCCGATGTTTCACGCCAACTCTTGGGGGCTCGCCTTTTCGTCCCCAATGACCGGTGCGGCGCTGGTGCTGCCGGGAGCGAAACTGGACGGTCCTTCGGTGTATGAGCTGCTCGACGAGTTCAAGGTCACCTGCACGGGAGCCGTGCCCACGGTATGGCTGTTGCTGCTGCAATATCTGGAAAAGACGGGCGCGAAGCTTCCCTATCTCGAACGCGTGGTCATCGGCGGTTCCGCCTGTCCGCGCGCCATGATCAAAGCCTTCGAAGAAGACTACGGCGTCCAGGTCTTCCACGCCTGGGGCATGACTGAGATGAGCCCGCTCGGCACCGTCGGGTCGATGAAGCCGCAACTGGCTGACCTCAAAGGCGATGCACTATTGGATATGAAACAGAAGCAGGGCTACACGCCGTTCGGCGTCGAGATGAAGATCACCGACGATGCGGGCCGCGGAGTGCCCTGGGACGGCAAGACCTTCGGCCGTATCAAGGTGCGCGGCTTCGCCGTATCCAAGGGCTATTACAAGCTCGACGACCGGATTCTCGATGCCGACGGCTTTTTCGATACCGGCGACGTCGGCACCATGGACCGCTACGGCTATATGCAGATCACCGACCGCTCCAAGGACGTGATCAAATCCGGCGGCGAATGGATTTCCTCGATCGATCTGGAAAACCTTGCGGTCGGCTATCCCAAGGTCGCGGAGGCGGCGGTGATCGGCGTGGCGCATCCCAAATGGGACGAGCGGCCGCTCTTGATCATCGTGCTCAAGGAAGGCCAATCGGCGACCAAAGAAGAGATCCTCGGTTTCCTCGAGGGGAAGATCGCCAGCTGGTGGATGCCCGACGACGTCGCCTTCGTCGCTAGCATTCCGCACACCGCGACCGGCAAGATCCTCAAGACCGCGCTGCGCGAGCAGTTCAAGGACCACGTGCTGCCGACCGCAATCGCCGCCGAGTGATTTCTTAAAGCAGCTTCTTCCGTTAACCCGGCCGGTGCGATTGATTCGCGCCGGCAAGAATAACCATGTCCGGCGCGAGCTAATGCGCTGGAATCCCCCAAGTATCGCGATGTATCGCGCACAATAGCGCCGTTAACGATTTGTTACATCAAGTAACGGCTGTGGTGTGCGCCGCAATATCTCCACAATAGGCTGTGATGAGGCCCGCGGCTCTTGAATCAAATGAGCCACATCATCCTTCCCATCAACAACGCAAAAGGTAAATTATGGCTGGCAATAGCCGGACGAGAAAACTTGTGCTTGCCTCAGCTCTTGTCGCTTCGGTCGTCGGCCTGCCGATGACCGCGTCCGCGCAAAGCGGAATTGCCTCCGTCTATTCCGGCGGGCGGACCGCCAATGGCGAACGCGCAGCGGCCTCGGGCCTGACCGCGGCCCATCGTTCGCTGCCCTTCGGTACCATGGTGCGCGTCACCAATCAGAACTCCGGCCGCTCGGTCGTGGTGCGCATCAATGATCGCGGCCCGTTCATCCGCGGCCGCATCATCGACGTCACGCCGACAGCCGCGCATGCGCTTGGCTTTTCCGGTCTCGCGCATGTGACCGTCGACGTACTCGGCAGAAGCTGAGACAGGCACCGGGTATTGTTGAAAACGCCATCGCGGGAGGCTTCGGCCTCCCGCTTTTTTGCGCCCCCGATAGTCTCAGGTAACGGGCATTGTAACTCTTCCCATTCACACTCAAGCAACCATTGTCCGCCACCATGCCGCGACCCCCACTGAGGTCACGTTTGCGGCCATGGATAAGATCGAGCCCATTCCGGCCTACGAAGCGCGCCTGGCGATGCACAGAATCGACGAGCGCACCCGCGCCGTCCTCGCCGAGACATGGCCGGTGCTCGCGCCGCACCTCGAACGCACGATCGACGAGGTTCTCGTAGCGATTATGGGTTTGCCGAAGATCGGCGAGGTGGTCGCGCAGAACAAAGACACGATCAAAAAACTCGAAGTGGCGCACTTCCAGGCCCTGCTCGGCGGAAAGCTCGACCGGAACTATGCCGAATCGTGCCGGCAAACGGTGCAGCGGGAAGCGGAAATGGGGCTTGATGCCCGCGTCCGCAGCACATCCGGGAGCTTGGTGATCCAGATGTCGCTCGATGCGCTCGCGCGCAAACACCGGTTCTCGTCCGCCAAGCTCGCGGAGCGCGGCCGCATCATTGCGAAAGTCATCAGCTTCGACGTCTCCAACGCGATGACATTGCACCGGCAAGCGGCCGAACACGCGGCGCAAGCACGGCGCGGCGCCATCGACGCCGCTATCGCCGACTTCGACGCCGCCATCGGCGAGGTGATCGAGGCGATCAAGGAAGCTTCCGCTTCACTCACCGCAACCGGCGCGGCATTGCGGCAGGTCGCCGACGATACGCTCGGCCGCATGGCGTCAGCGTCGGCGGCATCAGCCGAGACCGCCCAGCGCATGGACGTGACGGTGACGGCGACGGAAGAGCTTTCCGGATCGATTCAGGAGATCGGCCAGCAGGCAACCAACGGGCTCGATATGGCGCAGTCGGCCGTCGCCGACACCGAGCGCACGCAAAGCGTCATCGGTTCGCTCAACGATGCCGCCGAGCGCATCGGCTCCGTGGTCGGCACGATTTCGGCGATCGCGGCGCAAACCAACCTGCTGGCGCTCAATGCAACGATCGAGGCGGCGCGCGCCGGCGAAGCGGGTAAAGGCTTCGCCGTGGTCGCCGCCGAGGTCAAGACGCTGGCCAATCAGACTTCGCGCGCCACCGGCGACATCTCCCAGCAGGTCGCCGCCATCCAGGAAGCGACCAAGCGGTCGGTGGAGGAGATTTCCTCGATCGCGCGCACCATCGGCAAATTGACCACGGTTTCCACTAGCATCGCGTCGGCGGTGCAGCAGCAAAGCACGACCACCCGCGGCATCGCCGAAAGCATTCATACCGCCGCCGGCCATACCGCGCGCGCCTCGGTCGAGATCAATTCGGCCGACGAGGCCGTGACCCGCGGCGTCGCCGCCGTCAGCGAAATCACCGCCTGGACCGACCGGCTGTCGGCGCGCGCCAACGACCTGGAAACCAAGGTCGCCACCTTCTTCACCCGCGTCCGCGCGGCGTAGCCTTTTTTCCTCGATAGAGCGGACGCGCGATCCAACGTTGCGGAGAACCCGCAATGACGCGTAAAAGCACGCACGTTGCACCGTTCGGAGATCAACGTGACCATAGTGAATCAGATCGTGCTGGCGTCCCGGCCCAAGGGACCGCCGACCGCGGCCAACTTCCGCCTCGAAGAAACAGCCATGCCGCAACTCCCGCCGAGCGGGCTTCTGCTGCGGGTGCTCTACCTCTCGCTCGACCCCTATATGCGCGGCCGCATGGATGACGCGAAATCCTACGCCAAGCCGGTCGAAATCGGCGAACCGATGCAGGGCGAGAGCGTCTGCGAGGTGCTTGCTTCCGATCGTCCGGGCTTTTCCAAGGGCGACATCGTGACGGCCTTCACCGGCTGGCGCACGCACGCGGCGTGGAGCGCCGGGCCGCTGCGCAAGCTCGATCCGAAGGCCGGCTCAATCACCGCCGCGCTTGGCATGCTCGGTATGCCCGGATTTACCGCCTATTCCGGCCTGATGATTATTGGCAAGCCGAGGGCGGGCGAGACGGTGGTCGTCGCGGCCGCAAGCGGCCCGGTCGGCTCGCTGGTCGGCCAGCTGGCGAAGATGGTTGGCGCGCGTGCGGTCGGCATCGCCGGCGGCGCGGACAAGTGCCGCCACGTCGTCGAGGAATTGCGCTTCGACGCCGCCATCGACCACCGCGCGCCCGATTTCCCGGCAAAACTTGCCGCGGCGTGCCCGAAAGGGATCGACGTTTATTTCGAGAATGTCGGCGGCGCCGTCTGGCAGGCGGTGCTGCCGTTGCTCAACACTTATGCGCGCGTCCCGGTCTGCGGATTGATCGCGCAATACAACTCGGCCGGTCCGGCCGCCGGCCCGGACCTTCTACCCAGAACCATGCGCAATGTGCTGACCCGAAGCCTGACTTTGCGCGGCTTCATCAACACCGAATTCGCGCCCGAGCATTATCCCGCGTTCCTGAAAATGGTCGCCGGCGGGATCGCCGACGGCCGCATCCGTTATCGCGAAGACATCACCGACGGGCTGGAAAACGCCCCGGCCGCCTTCATGGGGCTGTTGGAAGGAAAGAATTTCGGCAAGGCGCTGGTGCGGGTGGCGACCTGAGCCGCCGCCCGCTCCAGCGGGCTACTCCGCCGGCTGTTTCGGCTTTGGCTTGAAGAAGGTGCGCTTGAGATTGTCGAACAGCTCGATCTTGGCGCCGTGCTTGTGCATGATGACGCTTTGCTGCGCGACCGAGAGCGTGTTGTTCCACGCCCAGTAGATCACCAGCCCCGCCGGGAAGCTCCCGAGCATGAAGGTGAAGATCAGCGGCATCCAGTTGAAGATCATCTGTTGCGTCGGATCGGGCGGCGGCGGGTTGAGCTTCATCTGCACCCACATGGTGACGCCCATGATCAACGGCCAAATGCCGAGGTGCAGGAAGCTGCCGACCATCGGCAGCACGGTCGGATCGAACGGGATGAGCCCGAACAGCGTAAAGATGTTGGTCGGGTCCTGCGCCGAAAGATCTTTGATCCAGCCGTAGAAGGGCGCATGCCGCATCTCGATGGTGATGAACAGCACCTTGTAGAGCGAGAAGAACACCGGAATCTGGATGGCGATCGGCAGGCAGCCGGCCACCGGATTGATCCTCTCCTTCTTGTACAGCTCCATCATCGCCTGCTGCTGCTTCATCTTGTCGTCGGCGAAGCGCTGGCGGATCATGGTCATCTCCGGCTGCACCGCCTTCATCTTCGCCATCGAGGCGTAGGACTTGTTGGCGAGCGGGAAGAACAGGAG
>Ga0116224_10000397_pt1 | contig 34966 bp, 35 predicted proteins | sample Sb_taG_9_FD_89699 | JGI IMG/M metagenome (GOLD analysis project Ga0116224, IMG submission 89699) | Peat soil microbial communities from Weissenstadt, Germany - Sb_50d_b_LC metaG | ecosystem: Environmental > Terrestrial > Soil > Wetlands > Peat | place: Germany: Weissenstadt | collected 2010-09-21 | reverse complement strand
GGGTAGGGCGTCTCAGCCCTACTTCCCCTCGAGCGCATCCCAGGTTTTTGCCCCGACGATGCCATCGGCCGAAAGCTCCCGGTCGGCCTGGAAGCGCATGACGGCTAGCTCGGTCGCGGCTCCGAAGTCCTCATCGATGGCGAGCGGGAACTTCACTTTCTGCAGGAAGATCTGCGGCTGGCCCACCGCCTCGCCGGTAGAGCCCCGCCGCAAGACCGGCCGCGCATCTGGCGTGGCGCCCGAGAGCTGGATGCCTTCGAGGCGCCCGGCCTCCTTGGCTTTGCGGGTGTAGGTCCCGCGGTCTTCCAGTCCATTCCTGCCGCCATTGACCTTCTTCGTCACGGCGACGAGATCGTCGCGATCGCAATCCAGATTGATTTTGTGTCGCTTCCAATATTCGCAGGCGATCTGCAGGGACAGCGCGGGCTCGGTCGCCATCTCCGGATGGCCTTCAAGGTGGAGGTTCAGAGCCTTGCCATAGTCGTGGTAATTTGCCCGGCCGGTGAGTTGTAGCAGGCCGCGTCCCTTGTAGCGGCGCCGGCGCCTTTTTTTACGTTGCCGAGGTCGCTGCGCCCCTCATAGGCATCCCCACTGGCAAACTCTTGCGTCGTCCGGAAGCCGGCGGATTCGTGACAGGTCTGTCCCAAGAAATGAGCAATACGCAACCTCGTGTCGATGCCAAGACCGGGCTGATCGCTTTGCCGCCCTGCATTCGCACCTGCGAAATGCGGAGCGATTTCGAGCATAAATTTACCGTCGATCGGAATCATCGAGTCGCTTCCTCCTTGTCCGGCTGCACGCATTAATTACCATGCAAAGTTGTACATGTGGATAAAATTCTACCATAGGCTGCGACTGTTCTTCCTGCGCGGCTGCGGCAACACGTCTTGCGCCGCCGAGACAAGACGTATAAACATATCTTTATGTCAGGTACCCAAGCCCAGGCCTCTCCGGAAGGCCTGTCCCGTATCCAAGCCCTCGGCGTGCTCCGCGCCGCCGGTGAGGCGACGCGGCTCCGCATCCTCGCGCTCCTTGCCAAGGGCGAGCTGAATGTCAAGGACCTCACCCAAATCTTGGGGCAAAGCCAGCCGCGCATCAGCCGCCATCTCAAACTGATGGCGGAGGCTGGCCTGATTGGACGCTTCCGCGAGGGGAGCTGGGTGTTCTTCCGCTTGGCCGAGACCGGCGGCGAGGCAGCGCTCGCGGCCGCCATCATGGCAAGCCTTGATCCCGCCGACCCGGTGTTTGCCCGCGATCAGGCCAGGGCTTCCGCCGTGCAGAAGGCGAGGGAAGAGGCGGCACAAGCCTATTTCAAGGTGCATGCTGGCGAGTGGGACAGGATCCGCACGCTCCACGTCGCCGAGAGCCAGGTCGAGGCCGCCATGTATGAGGCGCTGGGGCCTGGTCCCTTCTCGCTTCTGGTCGATCTCGGCACCGGGACCGGGCGCATGCTGGAGCTGTTCGCTCCCCGCGCCTCTCGCGCGCTCGGCTTCGATCTCAATCACGACATGCTGGCCTATGCCCGCATAAAGCTCAAGCGCGCCGGTCTCGCCCACGCGCAAGCCCGCCACGGCGATCTCTACAATGTGCCGCTTACCGACCAGTCGGCCGATGCCGTCATCCTGCACCAGGTGCTGCACTTCCTCGACGACCCTGCCGCGGCGATCGCCGAGGCGGCGCGGCTGCTCAAGCCCGGCGGCAAGCTGCTCGTGGTCGACTTCGCTCCCCATGAACTCGAATTCCTGCGCGAGCAATCGGCGCATCGGCGCCTCGGCTTTACCGGCGATCAGCTCAAGCGCTGGCTGCAGGAGGCGGGCGTCGCCGTCGAGCGTCAGCGCGACCTTGCACCGGGCGCAAGTGCTGCACCCGAGACGCTCACAGTCTCGCTTTGGCTGGGCGCTAGGCCGCCCGCGTCTGCGCCGAAGAAGAAAAAGGCCAGTTCCGTGGAGTTCGCCGCGTGATGCTCGCTTCCCCGAACCGTAAAAGCCGCTTTCTCGGCCATGGCGACATCGACGTCTCCTTCGAGTTCTTCCCGCCCAAGACGGAAGCCATGGACGAGACGCTCTGGCGCTCGATACGGCGGCTCGAGCCGCTCAATCCGAACTTCATCTCGGTGACCTATGGCGCCGGCGGCTCCACCCGCGAGCGCACCCACGCTATCGTCGCCCGCATCCTCAAGGAGACCTGTCTCACGCCCGCCGCCCATCTCACCTGCGTGGATGCGACGCGCGAGGAGGTGAATGCGGTCATCAAGGAGTATTGGGACATCGGCGTGCGCCATATCGTGGCGCTGCGCGGCGATCCCGCTGGCGGCGTGGGCCAGCTCTACACCCCTACGCCCGGCGGCTATATCAACGCCGCCGACCTCACCGCCGGCATCAAGGCCGTCGCGCCATTCGAGGTCTCCGTGGCGTGCTATCCGGAGAAGCATCCGGAATCGCCCTCCGTCGATGCCGATATCGACATGCTCTGGGCCAAGATCGACGCGGGTGCCATCCGCGCCATCACCCAATTCTTCTTCGATAACGAAGTTTTTTTCCGCTATCTCGACCGGGTCCGCGCGCGCGGCATCACCATCCCGATCGTGCCCGGCATCATTCCCATCCATAATTTCCGTCAAGTGTCGGGCTTCGCGCTGAAATCGGGGACGAGCGTGCCCGACTGGCTCGGCCACCGATTCGATGGTCTCGATAACGACCAGGAGACGCGGCACCTCGTCGCGGCGGCGGTCGCGGCCGAGCAGGTGATGGGGCTGGCCGATCAGGGCATCACCGAGTTTCATTTCTACACGCTGAACCGCGCCGACCTCGTCTATGCCATCTGCCATCTGCTCGGCTTGCGCCCGGTCGCGACCGAGGCAAAAGCGAGGGCCGCGTCATGACCCGCGACGAACGCATCGCCGCGCTGAAGCGGGAGGCAAGGACGCGCATCCTGATCCTCGACGGCGCCATGGGCACTATGATCCAGCGCTATAGGCTGGATGAGGCGGGCTATCGGGGGACGCGTTTCAAGGACCATCGCCACGATCTGAAGGGCAACAACGATCTGCTTGTGTTGACCCAGCCGCACATCATCAGCGAGATCCATAACGCCTATTTGGAGGCAGGCGCCGACATCATCGAGACCAATACCTTCAATTCGCAGGCCATCTCCCAATCCGATTATGGGTTGGACTCCATCGCACATGAGTTGAATGTCGCTGCCGCCAGGCTCGCCCGCGAGGCGGCTGACGTTTGGACGGCGCGGACGCCGGACAAACCCCGCTTCGTCGCGGGCGCCATCGGCCCCACCAACCGCACCGCGTCGATCTCCCCCGACGTGAACAATCCCGGTTTCCGCAATGTGAGCTTCGATGTGCTTGTTCAGGCCTATGCCACGCAGGCGCGCGGACTGATCGAGGGCGGCGTGGACATCATTCTGATCGAGACGATCTTCGATACGCTGAATGCCAAGGCCGCGGGCTTCGCGGTCGAGCAGATCTTCGACGAGATGGGGGTCGAGCTGCCGATCATGCTGTCCGACACCATCACCGATCTCTCCGGGCGCAATCTGTCTGGCCAGACGCCTGAGGCCTTCTGGTATTCGCTGAAGCACCTGCGGCCCTTCTCGGTGGGCTTGAACTGCTCCTTCGGCGCCGAGCAGCTGCGTCCGGCCGTGGCCGAGATCGGCGCGGTCGCCGATACGCTGATCAGCGTCTATCCGAATGCGGGCCTTCCTAACGAGATGGGCGAATATGACGAGACGCCAAAGCACATGGCGGGGCTGCTCGAGCAATGGGCGAAGGACGGCCTGATCAACATCGTCGGCGGCTGTTGCGGCACCACGCCCCAGCATATCCGCGCCATCGCCGAGGCCGTTGCCAAATATCCGCCGCGCCACGTGCCGGAGGTCCCGCACAAACTGCGCCTCTCGGGCCTCGAGCCCTTCGTGCATGGGTGAAGGGGCGCATTCATAATGACCAATGCGGCGCAAAATTTTGTCATGGTGGGCGAGCGGACCAACGTCACTGGCTCCGCCAAGTTTCGCAAGCTGATCGAGGCCGGCGACTATGCGGGCGCGGTGGAGGTCGCGCGCGATCAGGTGGCCAACGGTGCCAACATGCTCGACGTCAACATGGACGAAGGCATGCTCGACTCCGAAGCTGCCATGGTGACCTTCCTCAATTTGCTCGCGGCGGAGCCCGATATTTCGCGGGTGCCCATCATGATCGACTCATCGAAATGGTCGGTGATCGAGGCGGGGCTCAAATGCGTGCAAGGCAAGTCCGTCGTCAATTCGATCAGCATGAAGGAAGGCGAGGGGCCCTTTCTGGAGCAGGCCAGGAAAGTCCGCCGCTATGGCGCGTCGGTGGTGGTGATGGCCTTCGACGAGCAAGGCCAGGCGGAGACCGCGGAGCGCAAATTCGAAATCTGCAAGCGCGCCTATAAACTCCTCACCGAGAAGGTAGGCTTCCCGCCGGAAGACATCATTTTCGACCCCAACATCTTCGCCGTCGCCACCGGCATCGAGGAGCACAGCAATTACGCGCGTGCCTATATCGACGCAACCCGGCGCATCAAGGCTAAGCTCCCTTACGTGCACGTCTCCGGCGGCGTCTCCAACCTCTCCTTCGCCTTTCGCGGCAATGAGCGGGTGCGCGAGGCGATGCATTCGGTGTTCCTCTATCACGCCATCCAGGCCGGCATGGATATGGGCATCGTCAATGCCGGCCAGCTCGCCCTCTATGACGACATCGAGCCCGGCTTACGCGAGCTCGTCGAGGACGTCATCCTCAACCGCCGCGCCGACGCGACTGACCGCCTGCTCGAGGCCGCCGAGCGTTATCGGGGCGGGGGCGCGCAGAAACGCGAGATCGATCTTGCCTGGCGCGACAAGCCGGTCGGGGAACGCATCACCCACGCGCTGGTGCATGGCATCGGCAGCTTCATCGAGCAAGACACCGAGGAGGCGCGCGCCAAAGCCGAGCGCCCGCTGCATGTCATCGAAGGCCCGCTGATGGCCGGCATGAGCGTGGTCGGTGATCTGTTCGGCGCAGGTAAAATGTTCCTGCCGCAGGTGGTGAAGTCCGCCCGAGTGATGAAGCAGGCCGTCGCCTATCTCATGCCCTTCATGGAGAAGGAGAAGGAGGAGCTTGGGCTCGCGCAAGGGGAGCCTGCCGGCAGGATCGTGCTCGCGACGGTGAAGGGCGACGTGCACGACATCGGCAAGAACATCGTCGGCGTCGTGCTCCAATGCAACAATTACGAGGTGATAGATCTCGGCGTCATGGTGCCGGCGCAGAAGATCCTCGACACCGCGCGGGAGCGGAAGGTGGACATTATCGGCCTTTCCGGCCTGATCACGCCGTCACTCGACGAGATGTGCCACGTGGCGGCCGAGATGGAGCGTGAGGGCTTCGACCTGCCGCTTCTGATCGGCGGCGCCACCACGAGCCGCGTGCATACCGCAGTCAAGATCAGCCCGAATTACCACCGCAGCCAGGCCATATACGTCACCGACGCAAGCCGTGCCGTAGGCGTGGTGTCGAGTCTGATGTCGGCGGACGAGCGCCCCCGCACGATTGCGCGCGTGCGCGAGGAATATACGAGCATGGTGGCGTCGCACGCCCGCGGGAAGGCTGAGAAAAGCCGCACGTCGCTGGCGCAAGCACGCGCCAATCGCTTGCAGCTCGATTGGGCCGCTCATGTGCCGCCGCGTCCGACCTTCCTCGGCACACGCGCGTTCCGCGCCTATGACCTCGCCGAGCTCGCCCGCTATATCGACTGGACGCCGTTCTTCCAGGCCTGGGAGCTGAAGGGCCCATACCCACGCATCCTGGAGGACGACAAATATGGCGAGGCCGCGCGCCATCTGTTCGAGGACGCGCAAACCATGCTGAAGCAGCTCGTCGCGGAAAAATGGCTTGTCGCCAACGCGGTTGTGGGCTTCTGGCCGGCGAACAGCGTCGGCGACGACATCGAGCTCTACGCCGATGAGACATGCACGAAAGTGCTCGCCACCCTACACACGCTCCGCCAGCAGATGGCGCGGGAAGCGGGGCGCGCCAACCTAGCCCTCGCCGATTTCGTGGCGCCGAAGGAAACCGGAGTGGCCGACTATATTGGTGGCTTTGCCGTCACCGCCGGCATCGGCGAGGAGGATTTGGCGCGGCGCTTCGAGCGCGCCAATGACGATTACTCCAAGATCATGGTGAAGGCGCTCGCCGACCGGTTGGCCGAGGCCTTTGCCGAGGCCTTGCATGCGAAGGTGCGCCGCGAGCTTTGGGCCTATGCGCCAGGCGAGACGCTCTCCAACGAAGAGCTGATCGCCGAGAATTATGCCGGCATCCGGCCCGCGCCGGGCTATCCGGCGCAGCCCGACCACACCGAGAAGCGCACTTTGTTAAAGCTGCTCGACGCCGAGCAGGCGACGGGCTTAAAGCTCACCGAATCTTGCGCCATGTGGCCGGCCGCTGCCGTCTCCGGCCTCTATTTCGCCAACCCCGAGAGCCGCTATTTCGGCGTCGGCAAGATTGGGCGCGACCAGGTCCAAGACTACGCCGCGCGCAAGGGCTGGACCCTGGAAGAGGCTGAGCGCTGGCTTGGACCCAGCCTCAATTACGATCCGAAGCGGATCGCCGATGCGGCCGAATGAAGGTTGGAAACGGGAAGGGCTCAGATCATCCCGAGGATGATCGCCGCCACAAACGCGAATGACACCAAAGCCATGATGGCAGTCACGGTACCGGTAAGCTCCAAGGGAAGCCTCCTCTCCGATCGTTGCGTCTTTGGCTCTAAGGGGGCGATTTTAAGGACTTTCTGTGACGCCCGCCAAGCTCTTTTTACTAGGGCACTAAACGCTTCAATAGAAGATCGGTTCCCCTGGTTCGATCGCTGCTTGGCGAAATCCTTACGGGGAGCCCCGCGAGAATGGTAAACAGGTGTCGATTCGAGAGGGGTGCGCCGGGGTCTGTACCGGCCCGTACCCATCGATCAGCTGCCGCCTTCCACACTTTTTTGGCCGCAGCGGCAACAAAATCCCGGCGCTCTGTTAAGCTAAGAGCTTGCCCGTAGGATTAAGAGGCGAAGGGGCCTGAACGCCCCTGATTGGGAGGAGAAAAAGGGATGAGGTTCGTCGGCATCGCGGGGCTCGGTGTCCTGGGCGTGATCTGCGCCACTCCGGCCTTCGCTCTCAGCATCTTGAATGTGGATCCCGATCCTCACACCATCACCGTGACCGTTGGCAGCGACACCAAGCAGCTGACCCTCGCGCCGGAGAAGGAGGTCGATGCGCCTTGCGGGGATGGCTGCAAGGTCAAGCTCGAGAATGGGGAAGAGTACGATTTGAAGGGCGGCGAGGCGGTCTCCATCGAGGACGGAGTCATCTTTGTCGATTCCTCGCCCGACGCTAACGCCGAGGACGCTCCCGACATCGATCCCGATGCGACGCCGGCAGACGACGACTCCCAAGGCGCGGGCGCCTCGCCGGACGAGTCTGCGCCCAAGGCTGCCTCGGACGCGTCTGCGTCAGCCAAGTCTGCGTCGCCTCCACAATAGCGCCGGTCGTCACGGGCAATCCCGAAGCGGATATTTGCGCAACAGGATTTCGTCATAGCCGTCGGCGACGAGGCCGGGCAGCGTTGCCGCGGGCCGGAAGCCATGGCGCGCGTAGAGGCGCAAACCCCGCGCGTTGAACGACGAGGCGCAGACCCAGAGATTGCGCGCCTGATGTCGAAGCGCCTCGCGCTCGAACCAGGCCATGATGCTCGACCCGATCCCTTTGCCTTGCGCCTGCGGCAGCAATGCGAGCAGCTCGAGATATGGCCCTTTGAGCCAGGGATGGCGCACCGACACCACGCCGGCCTCAGTGTCCCCCACACCGACCAAATAACGGCTCACCCCTCCGTCCGGACGTGCCAGGAACGCGGCGAGCGTCTCGGCTGGATAGTTGATCACCGACCAGGGCTCCATGGCCGCGATCGCCGCGGCGAGACGAGCGCAAGAGCGCAGCTCGAGCGGCTCGAGACGCGCGCCGCCAAGACGCGCAGCGTCAAGCTCAATTGGGCTCGTTGAAAATGGAGAGGAGGTCATGGCTGCCCTTGCGCGGCGACGAATGAGCGATGCGCGTCGCGTCGCCGGGCCTGTTCTCATAGCAGCTCTGCGCGATGATTGGCTTGCCGGCGGCGATCAGCTCGCTCACCGTGACGAAGCTGTAGCCCTTTTCCTTCAGCTTCGGCAGCGCGATGGCCAGAGCATCCGCCGTGTTGTGACCCCGGCCATTGGCATGCGCCACGATTATGGCCCCGGGATGCGCTTTGGTTAGGATCGTGCTGACGATGGTCTTGGCGGAAACGAGCGGATCCGGATCGCCGGTGACGACGTCCCATTGCACGGTTAGCAGCCCAGCATCGCCGGCGGCGGCGAGCGACCTAGCGTTACAGCGGCCATAAGGGAAGCGGAGCAGCGTGATCCGCTCCGGCGGCTCGGGGTTCGCCGCGCCCACAAGGCATTGGCGCGAAGTAAGCTTGTCTTTGGCGCGGATATAGGCCGCGTCGGTGAGATTGATCTCCTCGCCAAGCGTGGCGTCGTTCACTTGGGAGAGGTCGTAATGCCGCAAGCCATGGCTGCCCACTTCGAACAGCGGATCGGCGATCAGCTGCTGCGCCCGCTCGGGATGCGTCTCCATCCATTTGCCGCCAGCGAAAAAGGTGGCCTTGATCCCTTGCGCGCGCAACAGATCCACGATGCGGCCGTCATAGCCCGAGACATAGCCGTTCTCCTCGCAAAGATCGAAGGTGAGCGCGATTAGCTTCTCACCCGGCAGCAGCGCGACGCTGCGGATCGAGCCGCGCAGCGGTGGCGGCACGGCCGTGGTGGGCGGCAGCGTCACTTGCTTGAGCGGCGTCAGATCGAGCGGGTGAGGGGAGTGCACAAGTTGCAACTCTGCAGCGGTGCCGGCGAGCGCTTGCGGCGTCCAGCACTGTTGCGGTGGCACGGGATCTTCGGCGAATGCGGCGGCGCTGCCCAAAAGCGGCAGCAGTGCCAAGATCATGACGCGAGCAAGACTCATGGATAGGCCTGCTGAACTTCGCGCAAGCTTGGTCATCGGCATGTGGCGCGTCAATGACATGGTCCTGCGTCCGTTTGGCGCCTCCTCCGCAGGCCGGGCCAGAGTTATTTGCCAGGGTCTTTCGCCACGGCATTGCCCGGGGCTTTGGCTACGGCATTGCCCGGGGCTTTGGCTACGGCATTGCCCGTCTCTTTTCCCGTGTCCGTGCCCGCGTCTTTGCCCGTCTCCTTGTCTGGGCTCATTTTGGCATGGACCTCGGCTGCTTTTCCGCCCAGAAATCTCCACGCATCTGGACGATCGCAACTAATCATAAGGGGAGGCTGATTTTGCGCTGCAGGCCCCAGGCACAGGCCTTGTTCAGGTGTCGCTGCCTGCACTTTAAACGCCCCATTGGCGTTGAGCTTTTGCTCCAGGTCTATCTTTAGTTGGGAGAGCTCGCCGTCTAACGCGACAATTTCGCCTTCCAACGCGGCTATGTGGTCCTGCAGGCAGGCCATCCTGCTGTCGCCATCTTTAATGTCGTTGCAGAACTTCAATTCCACCGCGCTTGCCGGCATGACGGCGCTCGCAATGCCAAACGAGACGGCCATAAATCCAAGCCTACGCATGTGACTCTCCTTGGCTCGTTTCCCAGACTCGAGACCGCGCATCTCAGCGACCAACGCTGCCGCGCGGGGCCGTAAGGGTGCGTTGGTCTGAATTCAGGGCTCATGCATGCGGCCTCGGCCTTGCTCCCGGTCTTCGATTGCCAGGTTTGCCTCCCGCTAAGCGGCGACTAGCTGGAGAAGGCACTTGAGACTCCTTCGGTACCAGACCTCGCACGACGGTAAGCGAGAAAGGCGGAAGCTCGACCGATTTGTTGCCACCAAGCGTAAAATGACGTGGTGGGTTGCTGCGAATGGGGCGGCCATCCTCGCCAGCGCTCTTCCAGGCATATTGTTCGGGGGAATATTGGAAAACGTCGACCCTGCTTCTGAACGGTTGCTCTGGGAATCGGCCCTCAAGGAGCCTGACGCGCGCAGAGTAGGCGTGCTCTGCATCTTTGTTCACCAACATGATCGCCAAATTGTGGTCCGGACGCTTCACCGCATAGGCTGTGACGATCTGACGGCCGTTGCCGTCATTCAGGTCTGATTTGGCGGCGTAGAGCAGATGCCGGCGATTGACTGGTTGCGCCCAATCCTGAGTTATCAGCCTCGCAGCGAAATAGCTTGGCATTGGCCAGCGTGCCTGCAGCTTCTGATCGCCCTCGAACAGCATCAATTGACCGTAATCCGCGCACGGACTTCGCTCGTTGATTGGCCGGCTCGGCTCGTAGCCGAAGAGATAGGCCGTCTTACCTCCGAGTGTCAGGAATTGACCGACGATGTCGGCGTCGAGCAATGCGCTTGGAACCTCGACCATGGTCCGCCCGGCAAAGGCAGAAAAGCCATACTCGCTGATGATGATGGATATGGAGTTGCGGACACCGCTCTGCCGAAATTGTTGCAATGCCTGAGCCAGGCGCTCCGGCTGTTGCACGAGCTGGCCGGCGGGTTGCTGGCAGAGGTCGTCGAACGGATACCATTCGAAGGAGAGGAAGCTGTAGTCGTCCAGGTGGCCATGGTCACGGAGATAGCCGAGAAACCGAGTGACCCACGACTTGTCCGGATCGACGTCGAAGCCGGTATAGACGATACCGCTCTGAAAGCTCGGACCGCCAAGCGCGAGCGTCGCGTCAACCTGGTGGATCGCAGTTGCGAATTCGAGATAAAGCGCCGCCTCATGTTCCGGGGAGACGAACTGTCCATCTGGCTCCTCACCCATTTCGATTTGGCGGACCGGATAGCCGCGGGCCTTAAGAAATCTGATCTCGGCGGCAGCGTTCTCGGGCGTGTCGTAGAGTAGGCCGACCGGCATCAGCACCGGTAAATTATGGGTGAGGCCGCTGCCGAACACGAGATCGAAGCCAGGCTGCTCCGTATTCGGGTCGAGATCGATGGCGCGATGCCAGGGATCAGTGGAAGAGGTGTAGACCACTGTCTGGGTCGCGTTGCTCGGGGCATGCGCAATTGCATCTTTGAAGGTGCCATTGTCATCGATCGTGCCGACATAGAGCTCGGCGATGGCAAAGCCGAGAGAATCACGGAGGTCGGTTGAGCCGGCGGGCGCGGTTCCCGAGGACTCATGGAGTAGAATTCGGACGTAGCGCGTCTGCACGGGCCTACCATCGAGTCGTACCGGGACCGATGCGCCATCGGGGTTGGCGATCGACCCAAACGGAAAGTGATGCCATTCGCCATCCTCGGTGACCTGGAAGTCCGGATCGTCGCTGACCCAATACTGAATTTCGTACCGTTTGGCGTAAGGCTCTCCCCAGCGAATCGTCACCGCGTTTATGTCCTGTAGCTTGCCAAAATCGATCACCACCCATTGCGGGTGCGCGTCGTCCTCGTCGCCGGTGTAGTACTTGTCGAGATAAGGGTTACTTTTCCAGAAGCTTGCAGTGTCGCCATCCGTCAGGCGCGAATAGCCGTCGTTATCGGCTTGGTCGATCGTATTGCCCCTGCGAGGCAGCCGATAGCCGTGCGAGATGCGGATGTGTTGCTCTGGGCTGTCACTCGAAATCCAATACCCCTGTTGGTGCTCGGGATCGCTCCATGTCCCATGCTCGCTCCAATGCCATGCTTCGATGCCGAGCTCGGTGCGCAAGCGATATGTGATCTTCCGTAGCCCCGCGCTGCGCATCTTGCCGATGTTCTCTGGCGTGTAGATCTGGTTTAGCTTGCCTTCTTCCTGCCCGTCGAGCGCGGCGCCCAACGTATCATCGGGCCGGAACTCGGAGATTGGCTGGCCGGACAAATCGATGGTTATTGTTCCGGTCGTGAGCTTTTTCTCGACCGAGTTCGCGCTCGAGGCCAGCAGAGCCGTCAGAGCAACCAGAATCGTGCCGAAGCTTGGAAGTGGTCTGGCGTTCATGACATGCGGACCGCTCTCATACCGTCATCATTGGACCTGGTGAGCGACCTCGGGGTTGGGCGTGAGTGGGGCGAGCGGGAGAGTCCCTAGTCGCAGGCTGAACCCTGCTTGACGGGAAGTCCAGCTGGTGGACTGACGATAATTTTGGTGGCCTTCATCGTAAGCCGATCCTCGCACTCTGCAAGTCTCTCGCCGCTGCCAGCTACATACAAGTCAACATGTGGCTTCTTGCGCAGCCAATCCTCGGAGCATTCCACGCAGGTGTCTTCCACGACGTAGTAGCGTCGCACGGCGAGCACATAGACCTTCGTCCCGGGAGGCAAGAAGTGTTTGTCAGCCGCCATCGTCCCTGGTTGGTCATAGGTGCCCAGGTCTTCGTCCGCGGACGTGTGCACGACGGCGTGCGAAATTGCGCTGGTCCCCCGATGCGCAGGATTGCCGTCGTCGTTGTCGTCAAATCCATAAAATGTCACGTAGGTCGACCATTCCTGCGTGCCAGAACGGTCCGTCAGAAACCACCGGGCCACCGATGTTGCTAGGACGATCGAGGCGAACCAAGCGCTGGTGTTCCGCTTCATCACATAACCTCTCAAGAGCGCGTGACCCGCAGCCGCCCATGGCAAGGAGATGGTTCGATCTTTTGGAGAAACTGTCCGCCCAAAGGCGGGCAGTCTGGCGGGCTATGGCTGAAGGAAGCACCCTTCAACATTCGACAGGGAGCGGAAACCAGCGCCAGGGGCGGCAGGGCGGATGACCTGCCGCCTCTTTTAGACTTTTCAAGTGTTACTCCAACGGTTGGTAAGGGGCCATTTGGCGATTGTGAAACGCCATGCTGCGTGCTTCTGTTGCAGGCCGGGATAGAGCGTCGCGACCCCTCGCTTCCGCCTTCAACGGAGGCCAATTTCGTCGGGTGCTCTCATGGAGCTGGGCATTGCCAATGGTTCCCAATCAGGAGGCAGCGGGCCTTTAACCCGATGACAGCGTGTCGCACCAAAGCGCCGTCCTACAGGAGTAGCCTCATGAGCGGGGCTGAGAGCTTCAACAAGGTGCAAGCATGATGCGGAAATTCGGCTATGGGAGGTTAAGTGTTCTGGTGCTGGCCGGACTCATTGCTGGCGGCACCATGGTGGGTCTGGCACGGAGCCAATCGGCCCCGGATGCCAACGCTGAAATCTATCGGGATCTCGATGTCTTTGGCGAGGTGCTGCAGCACGTGCGCGAGGACTATGTCGAGAAGCCCGACGACGCCAAGCTGATCGAATCCGCGATCAACGGCATGCTGATGGCGCTCGACCCGCATTCCTCCTATCTGAATTCGAAAGAATTCGCCGACATGCAGGTGCAGACCCGGGGCGAGTTCGGCGGCCTCGGGCTTGAGGTGTCGATGGAGAACGGCGTGGTCAAGGTCGTCTCCCCCATCGAGGATACGCCGGCGGCGCGCGCGGGCCTGCAGAGCGGCGACTTCATCACCGCGCTCGACAAGGAGCAACTCCAGGGTCTCACCCTGGAGGAAGCCGTGGAGAAGATGCGCGGGCCGGTGAACGCGGCGATTACGCTGACCATCGTGCGCAAGGGCGTGGAAAATCCGTTCGATGTGAGGATGGTCCGCGACGTGATCCATATCAAGCCGGTGAAATACAGCGCCGAGAAGGACGTGGGCTATATCCACATCACGAGCTTCAACGAACAGACCACGGCGGATCTGCAGGACGCCGTCAAGCATCTGAAGAAGGAGATCGGTCAGAGCCTCAAGGGTTATATCATCGACCTTCGCAACAATCCGGGCGGCCTGCTCGACCAAGCGATCTCGGTCTCCGATGACTTTCTCGACCAGGGCGCCATCGTGATCACCAAGGGGCGTAACCTCGAGGAGACCCAGCGCTCCAATGCGAGGCCCGGCGACATTACCGATGGCAAGAAGCTCGTGGTGCTGATCAATGGCGGTTCGGCATCGGCCTCGGAGATCGTGGCCGGCGCGCTGCAGGATCACCACCGGGCCACCATCGTCGGCACGCGATCCTTCGGCAAGGGCTCGGTGCAGACCATCATCCCGTTGGGCTCGAACGGCGCGCTCAGGCTGACCACGGCGCGCTACTACACGCCCTCGGGCCGCTCGATCCAGGCCAAGGGCATCGAGCCTGAGGCGGTGGTCGAGGAGGCGCTTCCCGACGACCTAAAGAAGGCGGCCGTGACCGGGGAGAGCGAAGCCAATCTGCGGGGCCATTTGAAGCGCGAGGGCGAGGCGAATACGGGCCAGGAGGAGGATGGCAGCTCGTCCTATGTGGCCCCGGACAAGGACAAGGATACCCAGCTCCAATATGGCCTCGATCTCTTGCGCGGCATCAAATCGGTCGACAACGACGCAAAGAAAAAGACCGAAGCCAATTAGCGGCGGTCGCGCTGCTGACCTGGCGCCGCTCAATCAGGGTCTGGGCCTGGATGCCCTACCGGGGCGCAAGCTCGCTGATTAGCTCGTTCGCCGCTTGAGCCATGGCTGAAACGCCGGCGATGTTGAACTGGTTGATCGCCACAAAGACGCCGATGCCGCGCGACGGTGCAAACGCCACATAGCTGAAGATGCCCTGAAGGCCGCCCGTCTTCTGCAGATCAGGGGGCGGTTGCCTTCCGGCTGCATCACGACCCAGCCCAGGCCCATGGCATCCATCTGGCCCGCCTCGTCGAGACCGAATGCCGGGCTCAGACCATCGCGAGGCAAATAAGCGGCATGGTCGAGCAGCCGCATTTCCGCGTCCACCGTGGCAAAGCGGTCGAGATGCCATTTCAGCCAGCGCAGCATGTCGTTGGCGGTTGAATAGAGACCGCTCGTTCAAGTCGCCCCCACCATATCAATTCCCGAAATTGGACCATGGGACCGTCAATTTCTCGCACGCCGCTTGGCGTTTGTTCGGATCGCGGGCCGGGGGCCTCCTGATATAATTTCACACGTGCCAACAGGCTTCGCCTCGGACTATCTTCTGGCCATGGCTACGAAAACTCCCTGTCTTAAGCCACGCAAGGCGCCCCGCCTATTGGTCGTAGATGACGACCGAGAAATTCGCGATCTGCTTTCTGTGCTTTTGACCCGCAGGGGTTACAAGGTGGTGACTGCGCGCGAGGAGCAGGAGATGCACCAGGCGCTCGCATCGTCCCAAGTCGATCTGATAATTCTCGATCTGATGTTGCCCGGTAAGGACGGCCTTACCATTTGCCGGGAAATTCGCGCAGCCAAGGCGATTCCGATCATCATGCTGACGGCGCGTGGCGAGCCGACCGACCGGATCGTGGGCCTTGAGATCGGCGCTGACGATTATTTGCCGAAACCGTTCGAAGTGCGCGAGTTGGAGGCACGGATCAAGGCCGTATTGCGAAGGTCTGGCGCCGCGTCCTCGCGTCCAGACGGCACGCTCGGAGGCCGCTTCATGTTCGCTGGTTGGATGCTGGATGCTCGTCAACGTCAGCTGTTGTCGCCCGAAGGCGTCGTCGTCGAGCTGACCTCTGGCGAGTTCGACCTCCTGCTTGTCTTTGCCGAGAGGCCACAGCGGGTCTTGAGCCGGGATCAGCTGATGGACTTGGCTCGCGGGCGAGAAGCCACCGCTTTCGATCGAAGCATCGATGTGCAGATTAGCCGACTGCGGCGCAAGATTGAAGGCGTTGGCACGATGTTCGAGCTGATCAAAACGGTTCGGAGCAGCGGCTATATCTTCACACGAGCGGTGCAGCGCATGTGACCCGCCTTCGTCCAAGAAGCATAACCATCGAGCTGATAATTCTTTTTGTTGCCGTCATCGTCATCGCGGAGATGCTAAGCGTCGGCTATCGCTATTTCGATCACTCCGAGGCGCTGTCGGCCCTCGAGTCGATCCGAATTGCCGACCGCGTCGCGGTTATTGTATCGCTGGTAAACAACACGCCGCCACAAGACCGGCCAAAGCTGCTCGAGAACTTTCGGGGCTCGGAGCTACCGGTGGCGTGGACTGGAGAGCGGCGGCTAGTCGACGACAAAGAGCCGGGCACGGAAGCGCGTCTCCTTCGCGATCTGCTGCTGCGAGTCATACCCCATTCCAACAATGACGAAATTATCGTGAGCTACCTGCCCGCAGGTGAGTCCGTACCGCTCCCGGGGGAAGCCGAGCTCGCGACGTTATGGCGCAAGGCAGGGACGTTTCCAGAACCGATCGGGCAGATCATCGACGAGCTCGCCGCCAAGCCGACATTCCTGGTGACGGTTCGTCTGAGCGACGGAACTTGGCTCAAGCTGCTGGCAGCCTATGTGGAGGACATCGAATTTTGGCCGCTCCGGAGCGTCTTCAGTGTCGCCACCATGATTTCCTTGATCGCCGGGCTATCGATCTGGGCCATTGCTCGTCTGACCGCGCCATTTCAAGCCTTCGCCGCCGCGGCCACACTACTCGGCACCGACGTGAATGCCGAGCCCATCCCGGAGCGAGGACCGGCGGATGTCTGCGGAGCGATCCGCGCCTTCAATGACATGCAGACCAGGTTGCAGCGGTTCATCGAGGATCGGACCCAAATGCTTGCGGCGGTATCCCACGATCTGCGTACGCCGATCACGCGCCTCCGTCTGCGGGCCGAGTACGTCGAAAGCCGGAGTCAGCGTAGGAAGTTTCTGGCCGACCTCGACGAGATGGAGCAGATGATCACCGGCGTCCTTAGCTTCGCTAAGGAAGATGCACGTTCGGAGCCGACGGTCACGGTCGATCTCGGGGCGATGTTGCAAAGCATTTGCGATGATTTGAGCGACAGGGGGTTCGACGTTTGCTTCGAAGCGAACGGGCGCCTCCCCTATTTGTGCCGGCCACTCTCAATCCGGCGCTGCTTCACCAATCTTCTGAACAACGCTCTCAAAATACGGCGAGCGTGCTGATGTGAGCCTCGAGGTCGGCGCAAGTAGCATTATTGTTCGCATCGATGATCATGGCCCAGGCATTCCGGAAGAGCTCAGGGAGGACGCGTTCCGCCCGTTCCACAGGCTCGAGCAGTCGCGCAATCGAGAGACTGGCGGCTCCGGCCTCGGGCTGACGGTTGCGCGGACCATCGCCCGTGCCCATGGGGGCGACGTCACGCTCAGCGAAGCTCCGGGTGTTGGACTCCGAGCGAGCGTTGTTCTGCCCAATACCCAGAGGCTGTTGTCCGCTCCGCTAACGCATGTTGCCGTAGAATAGCGGCGCCAACCGCGAGCCCAATTGGCTCGGCCTGCCGGTATCGTCCTCGCTTGGGTTTACAGCTAATATTTATGACGTCAGGAGCGGCCGGCTGATCGAGCGGCCCCCGCGCTACTAGACCGCACAGACGGCATGATCAAGCGCGTGCAGAGGCGCACCCAAACGGCTATGGTCCCGTCATTTGCAGACACTCTCCCGTCGAAGGAGTTACCCCATGAGCAGAATTGGAAGAAAAATTTCGGCCGCCCTGGTGGTGGGCATGGCCATGGCCATGACGGCCTTTGCGAGCCTTGCCGCGAGCGAATTCGAGGGCGTTTGGAAGGTCAAGGACTCGGCTGGCAAGCCGTTCGAGATCACGCTGTCTGCCGACGGGCACGCCAAGGCTACCCGCGGCGAGGCCATGACGGGTACCTGGAAGGAGGAGGAGAGCTCGGCCGTGATCAGCTGGGACACGGGCTGGACCACGAAGATCAGCAAAGAGGGCGACCATTACGTGAAGGCGGCCTTCAAGAAAGGCGAGCCGCTGAACGGGAAGCCGACCAACACATCCGAGGCGGAAAAGGCGAAATAGAAGAGGCCAAGCCAACGGGCCGGGGCGCGTGATACCCTCGGCCGCCTCAGTCCTCAGCGGCACATTTGTCGATGTTGTTGGCCCGCTCGGTACCGGTCGGGTAGTAGGCGCCGGTGGGCGTGGTACCAAATCCCAACATCGTCTGCCGTGCGGCCTCGATGCTTTCTGGCTCATGCGTGAGCTTGAGCATCTTCACAGCACAGCAATCGGCGTCGAGCTCCATCTGCTTCAGCGCCGGTCGGATGTAATAGAAGGGTTGAGGACCCAAATGGCCAAGTCCCTCGTAGTAACGCCGCACATGGCCAAGCGTGTGGTGGCAGCATTCATGTGCCATCAGGAAATGTCCGTAGAGCGGAGTGTCGGCGAGCGTGGTCGCGTTCACTACGATGACCGGGTGCTCGTTGGAGTCGAGCATGGACATCGCCTGCTCCGGAAAGTCCGGCAGAAGGTAGGTCGAAATCGCGCAATAGGGATTGTCGACACTCGGCAGCCGAGGCTTATGTGTCGGATCACTTGCGGCATAGAGGCTGCCGCAGAACAGCCCTAGCCCTAGCAATGCAGCTCCGGCGAAGATCGTAAGACGAATGATCGAAGCCTCCACAATGCCAATTTGGCGATAAGTCTAATCCCCCTGACAGAGCCGAGCCAAAGCCCTCCTTGGCGGGCATCGGCATCAGTAACGCAATCGTGATCGGGGGAGGGAGGTGACGCCAAGAAGAGGCGCCGATTGCCGCTCGCTGGCTCCGGGATCGCTCCCGAATTAACATCGCCGGCCAACCGCGCCGATTCCCGCGGACTGCTGCAAGATGAGGCAAAGACAAGCGCATGGCCCGTTACCGGATCCTGCTTATTGTGCTGCTTGCCTGGGCGCTTGTCATGATCGTCCCGGATCTTTTGCGGGTCGTGCAGCCCTTGGGGGCCTATGGGTTCTCCGCCAATAATGACGGCCTGATCTACGACGTCACCGCTCCCTTCGACTGGAAGACCGATTCGCCGGCCTGGAAGGCGGGAATTCGGAAAGGCGACCGGCTCGATCTCACGCGCTTGGAGTGCTTCCCCTACGACGCCACGAGCTGCGGCAACGCTCTTGCGGTGCTCGGGGGCCAACAGTTTGTTCTACCTGAGCGCCCCGTTACGCTCGACCTTCTCGCGACCTCGGATCGGCCGGCGCGGCAGGTGACCCTTGTCGCGGAAACGCAGCCCGCGAACCCGTTCGAGCGATTTGTGGTGGCACTCGATCAGATCGCCGGCATCCTGGTCGTGGTCGCGGCGGCATGGCTCGTATGGACGCGTCCCGGTCCCATGAGCTGGGGCTTCTTCCTCTACGTGATGTGGTTCAAACCCGGGCAGGTCTATGCCTTCTACGCCCTCTTGCAACAATGGCCCCCAGTCTTGCTCGCGCAGAACGGCGCGGAGTGCATCGCCCAGGCCGCGGGCTATATGGGGCTCATTCTTTTCGTCCTGCGAGCGCCCAACGACCAGCCTGACCCAAAATGGCGCTGGCTTGAACGCGCGTTGCCGGCGATTGGGGTGGTGCTCGCGCTGGGGCTCATGACGTCCTATGGCAGGCTGTTCTACTGCCGCACCGAGACCGGCACGCGCCTCGCGATCCTTTCTGGCTTCGGCGTGGCCATCTCAGCGGTTGCCATCCTGCTCGAGCGTCGGCGGAGGCTACCCCCGAAGGATTATCAACGCCTCCGCTGGGTGATCTGGGGATGCCTGATCGGGCTTCCTGCCTTCACCATCGCCGAGCTCGGCTCGACCACCACCTTCTTCAGCACGCCCTGGGGCAACTACACCCCATCGGACGACATCCTCGGTCTGCTTTATCTCGTGAACGGCATCCTCTGCCTCTTCGTGTTCGAGGCCGTCCGCAGAGAGCGCGTTGTGAGCGTGGCGATCCCGCTTCGCCGCGTCACCATTCTCGGGCTCACTCTGAGCATCCCTGCGCTTCTGCTGCATCACGAGGTCGAGAACATGCAACAGCATCTCGCTATCCCGAACTGGGCTTGGCTCGTTATCGGCGGGGGGAGCCTCTATCTCATCTCCCGTCTACACGAGGTGGCGACTCATCTCACGGACCGCTATTTCAATCGAGCGCTCGACCAGGTGGGGACGGAGCTCGGCCAGGCGATCCTGAAGGCGGAGCAGCCCGCCGAGGTCGACCGGCTCTTGGCCGATGAGCCGTTTCGCACCCTCAAGCTCACCTCCGCCGCGGCCTTCCGCCGGACCGGCCCCGTGTTCCGACGGAACGGCAGCGGCAATGGCTGGGATGTGTCCGCGACCATGACGCTCTCGGCTGACGAGCCGATGCTCGCCCCCTTGTCGAAAGGGGAGCCGTTCAGCGTGGGCGAGGACGACGCCGACGAGCCCCGGCTCCCTTCTGGACTGAGCCGGCCGATTCTCGCCGTCCCGGCGGCGAACCCGCTCCGTTGCTTTGCCGTGGCGCTATATGGGCCGCACGCCTCCGGCACTGATCTCGACTCCAATGAGCGTGCGATGCTGGGGCGCATCGCCCAGGACGCCGCCGCGGTCTATGCCGAGCTCGAGAATGGCGATCTGTGCGACAGGATCGCCACGCTCGAAAGCGAGCTGTCCAAGCTCCCCTCTGGCGCCAAACGGGAAAGATAGCGCGCCGCGGGCCATGGAATTCGACAGCAAGGATCGGAGTGCGCGGGAGAGAGAAGCGGAGTATTCCTGAGGCAACGATTGAGAGCCTTGAGGAAACACGAGCATGAGCCACACGCTGCAAGAGCCGCCTGCCGCCTCCGCGCGCGATGACGCCCGATGGGAGGCCGTGGTCGCGAGGGATGCCGCGTTCGACGGCCGTTTCTATTATTCGGTCGCGACCACCGAAGTGTATTGCCGACCGTCCTGCGCCGCCCGTCTCGCCAAACGCAGCAATGTCCGCTTCCACGACACGCCGGCCGACGCCGAGCGGGCCGGATTTCGCCCCTGCAAGCGCTGCAAGCCAGACCAGCCGTCCTTGGATGAACGGCATGCGGAGAAAGTCGCCAAGGCGTGCCGCCTGATCGAGGCGGCGGAAGAGGCGGCCAAGCTCGACGATTTGGCCGAGGCCGTAGGCTTAAGCTCCTATCATTTCCATCGGATCTTCAAGGCGGCCATTGGCGTGACACCGAAGGCCTACGCCACGGCGCAGCGCAACAAGCGCGTGCGTGCGCAGCTTGGCAGGAGCGAAACCGTGATCGAGGCAATCTATGATGCGGGCTTTAATTCGAACGGCTGGTTCTACGCCACCTCGTCGGAGCTTCTCGGCATGACGCCGTCCGACTTCCGGGCCGGCGGCGCCAATCAAACGCTGCGCTTTGCCATCGGCGAATGCTCGCTCGGCGCCATTCTGGTAGCCGCGAGCGAGAAGGGCGTCTGCGCCGTTCTGCTTGGCGACGATCCAGACGCTCTGGCGCAGGATCTGCAAAACCAGTTTCCGCGCGCTGAGCTGATCGGTGGCGATGCGGCGTTCGAGCGGCTTGCCGCCAAGGTCATCGGCTTCGTCGAAGCCCCCGGTATCGGCCTCGACCTGCCCTTGGATGTGCGGGGCACGGCATTTCAACATCGCGTCTGGGACGCGCTTCGCCGCATCCCCGCCAGTGCCACTGCCAGCTACGCGGAGATTGCACAAAGCATCGGCTCGCCGAAATCGGTGCGGGCGGTGGCGCGCGCTTGCGCCGCCAACCGGCTCGCCGTGGCGATTCCGTGCCACCGCGTGGTGCGGACCGACGGAAGCCTGTCGGGCTATCGCTGGGGCGTCGCGCGGAAGCGCACCCTGCTCGGCAAAGAGGCGCGTAGCCGGTCGCGCTAAGCGCGTCACGCGAAGCGTGTCAGCCCTTGCCCTTGGTGCGCGTGTTCCCATGGGGGGCGTTGCGCTCCAGGAACTCGATCATCAAATCGGCCACGTCCACGCCTGATGCCTTCTCCAACCCCTCAATGCCAGGCGACGAGTTGAGCTCCATTACCAGCGGCCCGCTCTTGGAGCGGAGCATGTCGACGCTGCAGACATTGAGGCCGAGTGTGCGGGCGGCCCTTACCGCCATCATCCGCTCCTGCGGGGTGATGCGCACTTTCTCGCCCAACCCGCCCCGATGCAGATTGGAGCGGAACTCGCCTGGCGGTCCTTGCCGCTTCATCGCCGCCACCACGCGGTCGCCGATGACCAAGGCGCGGATGTCGGTCGAGCCGGCCTCCTTGATGAATTGCTGCACCAGGATGTTGACGTTCGCCCCCTGGAACGCCTCGATCACCGACTTCGCCGACTTCACCGTCTCGCCGAGCACCACGCCGATCCCTTGCGTGCCTTCGAGTAGCTTGATTACCACCGGCGCGCCGCCCACGAGGTCGATGACGTCCTCGGCCTGTTTCGGGTCGTTGGTATAGGCGGTGACGGGAAGCCCGATGCCGCGGCGGGCGAGGAGCTGCAGGCAGCGGAGCTTGTCGCGGCTGCGGCCGATGGCAACGGACTCGTTCAGCGGATAGACGCCCATCACCTCGAATTGGCGCAGCACCGCGAGACCGTAGAAGGTGATCGAGGCGCCGATCCGTGGGATCACCGCGTCGAAATCCTCCAGCCGCCGCTTGCGGTAATAGAGCATCGGCTTGCGCGAGGTGATGTTGATGGAGACGCGGAGCGTGTTGAAGGTCTCGATCTCATGGCCGCGCACGCGGGCCGCCTCGCAAATGCGCCGATGGCTGTAGAGATGCGGATTGCGCGCGAGCAACGCGATCTTCATGGGAGGCCTTCCCGTCCTTGGGGGATAGCGTTACGGCAGCGCCTTGCTTGGCTCAAGCGCCACCCACGCCAGCCATTGGCGGAGGCGGGGCGGCCGGTGGCCTGCGAGGAACGAGCGGCCCGGCTCGATCAGCGCCCTTCCTTCCAGCGCGGTGCGCCCGAGCAGCATGCGGAAGCCCATCTGATCGCGATTGGCGAGGGCGAGCTCGATGGGCCAGGAGTGGTCGCCGAGCATCAGGGGTGTCTCGATGATATAGCGCCGCTCCACCTGGCCGCCCGAGTTGCGCACGGCACGCTCGTCGACGGCACGCGCCTCGCATTTGATCCGCACCGAACTGCTTCGCTGGATCGGATGCACCTCGAAGCGCACCCAGAGCGCGCCGGCCCGCCGAAAGGGCTCGATGGCGAAGGCGTGCAGCGCACTGGTCCGCGCCCCGGTATCGATCTTGGCCTTGATGGCGGCGACGCCGAGGTCGGTAAGCCGCACCCATTCGCGCCAGCCCACCCGCAATGTGTCGCTCGCTTTTGAGCGCCGGTCCGTCATGTCGCCTTAGAAGCTCTGCTGCAGCACGCCGCCACTCTAAGGCGCATCAGGCCGTTCTGCCAATGGCGCGCTCGAATCTACGGCGCGTTCGTCTTCGCGGCCGGTCGAGACTATAGTCGAGCTGGCGCGAACAGGCGCGCGCCGCGGGGAGGAGAGCCATGGGCACGAACCAGCACGTGGTGGCGCATGACAATGGCTGGGCGGTGGAGGCCGAAGGCGCCGGCGCCCCGAGCGCCGTATTCAAGACCCAGAGCGAGGCCTGGGAAAAGGCCAAGTCCATTGCCAGGCGCGAGCGGTCCGAAGCCCTGCTCCACGGCAAAGATGGCCGCATCCGCGAGCGCAACACCTATGGGGCCGACCCCCGCAAAGGGCTGAAGATCAGCACGATATAGACCAGGAACAGCAAGAGATGCACGGTGCCCTGCAGCACGTTGGCCCCACAGCATCACCCCGAAGAGCCAAAGGAACACCAGGATGGTGAGGGGATAGCTGTGCAGGTCACGGAAGAGCGGCCCCTGGAACGTATCAACAAGGACCGCGGTGATCAGCCCCCCGAGGGTTAGAGCGACAGTGGGAAAATTTCGCCAATGGCTCGACAGCCGCGTGGCCACTTGCTCGATGGCCACTTCGCGCTGATTCATGGACCCTGTTTTCGCCGCCGGAGGAGCTGTCAGAGCACCGCCAAAGGGCGAGGCTGAGGCGAAATTAGCCCAGGCGTCGATTCGCCGCGAGATCATGCAACGGACGGAGAGCCTGTGCGGCGGGTGGCGGCTGCCCGCGCTTTCATGTAAAAGCCCTTCACATGGGCCCCGATGACCCGCGCCGGCCGCGCTCCTATCACCACGGCAATCTGAAAGAGGTGCTGCTCGAAGCCGCCCGCAAGCTGATCGAGCAGCATGGGCCCGTGGGGTTCAGCCTGACCGAGGCAGCGCGGCTTGCAGGAGTCAGCCCGGCGGCGCCCTACCGGCATTTCCGCGACCGCGACGCGCTCCTCGCCGAGGTCGCCCGCAACGGCTTCGAGCGCTTCGCCGCGAAGCTCGACGCGGCCTGGAACAATGGCGTGCCGACCCCGCTCTCGGCCTTCGAAAATCTGGGACGCGCTTATCTCGCCTTCGCCCGCGAGGAGCCCGCGAGCTACGCGGTGATGTTCGAGGCGGGCCTCGGCCCAGGTGAGGATGCCGTGCTCAAGACCGCCGCCGATTGCGCCTTCGATGTGCTGCGGCGCGCCTCCACGGCGCTTTGCCAAGCGCTTCCCGCCGACCGGAGGCCGCCAGTCCGACTGATGAGCCTGCATGTCTGGGCGCTCTCCCACGGCGTCGCGGATCTGTTCGTGGAGGAGAGGCCGGGCGCCACCAAGCTCCCCCTCAGCCCTGAAGAGATCCTCGAATCGGGGATGCTGATCTATTTGCGGGGCCTGGGCATCCTTCCTGACGACAAAGCGGTCGGTTCCCCCTAGTCCCCGAGCCGCTCCGATCACATTTTATGTCGTCCCTTGACTCTGGACAGAGCGGGGTCACCTATGTGAATGTGAATAACATTCACACTGAAGGAAGGGTCTTCAATGCAGCTGGTTTCGACCTTGGACGATTATGGGAAGCCTGCCTGGATCATAGCCATGATCGTGGGCTTCCTGCTTTGGTGGCCCATTGGGCTAGGGGTCTTGGCCTATCTGATCTGGAGTGGACGCATGGGATGCGGAAACAAAATGCAATGGCGGCAGCACTTTATGCAAGAGGCGCGGCGCTTTGGGGGCGGCTTCGGTCCGTTCCGCTCGACCGGCAACGCGGCCTTCGACGACTATCGCGAGCAGACCTTGCGGCGCCTGGAAGAGGAGGCCGATGAGTTTCAGGCCTTCCTGCAGCGCTTGCGCAAGGCGAAGGACCAGGCCGAGTTCGACCAGTTTATGGCCGAGCGCAGGCCGAGCGGTCCGAGGCCAACTCCGTCGGGGGCATAAGGGCGCCCGCGAAATTTAAGAGAGGCAACGAAGCTAAGGGCGCGGGATTTCGATCCCACGCCCTTTTTGTTGCGAGGTCATTGTTATTGTCATCGTCGGCGAAGGCGGACGATCCATCCACCGCCGGTCGAGACCAAGCAGGGACAGTGGCTACTGGATGCCGGCCTGCGCGGGCATGATAGTCGCGTAAGTTGGATCTTAATCCCGCTCGCTAGTTGGCCTGAAGCCGCCGCCGGTGGGGGTCTTGATGATGATGGCGTCGCCTTCCTCGAGCACGGTCTGAGCGCAAGCCCCGAGGCGGTCGACACGACCATCCTTGCGCCGCACGGAGTTCTCGCCGGCTTTGCCAGGCTCGCCGCCGTTGAGCCCGAACGGCCGGACGCGGCGGAAGCCGGACAGGATGGCGCAGTCCATGCGCTCTAAGAATCGAATGACACGAAGTGTGCCAGCGCCGGCGCACCATTTGCCTTTGCCGCCGGAGCCGCGCCTGATCTCGAAGCGCTCGAGCAGCACGGGGTAGCGCAGCTCCAGCACCTCCGGGTCGGTGAGGCGCGAATTGGTCATATGCGTTTGCACCGCGTCCGCGCCGTCGAAGCCGGGGCCCGCCGGCGCGCCGGAGCAGATCGTCTCGTAATATTGGGTGCGCGCATTGCCGAAGGTGAGATTGTTCATGCTGCCTTGCGCCGAGCCGAGCACGCCAAGCGCGCCATAGAGGCAATTCACGATGGTCTGGCTCGTCTCCACATTGCCGGCGGCGACCGCGGCCGGGTAGCGCGGCGCGAGCATCGAGCCCTCGGGGATGACGATCTCGATGTGTCTGAGGCAGCCCGCGTTGAGCGGGATGTCGTCGTCGACCAGGGTGCGGAACACGTAAAGCACGCAAGCCCGCGTGATCGGCTCGGGCGCATTGAACGTGTCTGGGGCTTGCTCGCTCGTGCCCGTGAAATCGACGATGGCCTTTCCCCGCGCGCGGTCGATGCGGATCGCCACCTTGATGCGCGCGCCGGTGTCGGTCTCGACCTCGAAGCTGGCGGGCTTGAGCGTCTCGATCACGCGCGCGACGCTCGCCGCCGCATTGTCCTGGACGTGGCCCATATAGGCTTGCACCAGATCGAGCCCGTAATGGGCAACCATCTTGCGAAGCTCCTCGACGCCCTTGGCATTGGCCGCGGCTTGGGCTTTCAGGTCGGCGATGTTCTGCGACGGGTCGCGCGCGGGGTAGGGGCCCTGCGTCAGCAGCGCCAGCACCGCCTCCTCGCAGAAGCGGTCGGCCTCCACCAGCTTGAACGGCTCGATATAGACGCCTTCCTCATCGATCCGCGTGGCCTTCGGGCTCATCGAGCCTGGAGCGATGCCGCCGATGTCAGAATGATGTCCGCGCGCCGCCACGAAGAACAGAATGTCGGCGCGTCCTTCGGCGAACACCGGCGTCACCACGGTGATGTCGGGAAGATGCGTGCCGCCATTGTAGGGCGCGTTCAGCATCCACACATCGCCGGGCTTGAGCTCATCGCCCACCTCGCACCGCACCGTCTCCACGCTGCGATCCATGGAGCCCAGATGCACGGGAATGTGCGGGGCGTTGGCGACAAGGCGCCCGGCGCGATCGAAAATGGCGCAGGAGAAGTCGAGCCGCTCCTTGATGTTGACCGACCGCGCCGTGTTTTGCAGGGCGTAGCCCATTTGCTCGGCGATCGCGATGAAGAGCGTGTTGAAGACTTCGAGCAGCACCGGGTCTGGTTTGGTGTCGAGGGCGGCGCGCGCCCCGCGCCTGCCAGCACGCGTAAGCAGCAGATGATTTTTCTGCGTGATGTCCACCTGCCAGTGGGGCTCGACCGTAACGGTCTGATGCGGCTCGATAATGAGGGCGGGGCCTTGGATGTGGTGACCGGGCGCAAGGCCGGCGCGCCTGAAGACGGGAGCCTCGTGCCAGGCGCCGCCGGTGTAGAGCCTGGTCGAGGTGTCCGGTTCTGGCGCGCCGTCGGCCGCAAGCGGAAGGTCCGGCTCTTGGGGGTGCTCGCTGCCACCAAGCGCCTCGACCTCGATCGCCTCGATCTCGATCGGTTTGTCGGGACTGACGAAGCCGAAGCGCTGCCGGTGCAATTCTTCGAATTGCGCTCGCATATCTTCAAGGGTCCCCAGCGGGAGGGGGAGCACGCTTTCAGTGCCGAGATAACGGAGATGCGCCTGAAAGGTGACGCAGATACGCTCACGCGCGACGCCTTGCGCCACCAGCTCCTGAACCCCCGCTGCCGCTAACGGTGTGGCCAGAGCCTCCGCCGCGGCGAGGCCATGCTCGTCGAGTGGTCGCAACACCGCTTGGCTGCGCGTCGCTTTCAGCTCCGCGAGCCCCATGCCATAGGCGGAGAGCACGCCCGACAAAGGATGGATCAGAACGCGCGCGATCCCGAGCGCATCGGCGACCAGGCAGGCATGTTGGCCGCTGGCGCCGCCGAAGCAGTTCAGCACATAGTCCGCGACATCGTAGCCCCGCTGCACCGAGATGGTCTTGATCGCGTTCGCCATGTTCTCGACCGCGATACGGATGAAACCGTCCGCGACCTCTTGAGGCGGCCGGCCATCGCCGATCTCGGCGGCGAGCGCGGCGAAGCGGGACTGCACGATCTCGGCATCGAGCGGCTGGTCTTGACCCGGCCCGAATATCTTGGGGAAGAAGGCGGGTAGGAGCTTCCCTACCATGACATTGGCGTCGGTCACGGTCAGGGGGCCTTGGCGGCGGTAGCAGGCCGGTCCGGGCACCGCGCCGGCCGAGTCCGGTCCCACACGGAAGCGCGCGCCGTCGAAACTGAGGATCGAGCCGCCGCCCGCCGCTACCGTATGGATCAGCATCATCGGCGCGCGCACGCGGACGCCGGCGACCACGCTCTCGAAGGTCCGCTCATAGGCGCCATCGAAATGGCAGACATCGGTCGAGGTGCCGCCCATGTCGAAACCGATCACGCGGGCGAAGCGCGCGAGCCGCGCCGTCTCCGCCGCGCCGACTACGCCCCCCGCGGGGCCCGATAGGATCGCGTCCTTGCCCTCGAACAGATGCGCTGAGGTGAGCCCGCCCGAGGACTGCATGAACAGCAGCTTTGGCAGGGAGGTGGAGTCCCCTCTCACCGTCGGGGAGAGGGTTGGGGTGAGGGGGGTGGTGGCATCAGTTTGGTCCCTATCACTCGATCGCTCCGCCGGAAGCGAAGCGATCGACCTCCCCCCACTGGGGAGAGGTGAAAGGGCCGCAGCGATGCGGTCCACATAGCGCCGGAGCAGCGGCGAGAGATAGGCGTCGACAACGGTGGTGTCACCGCGCCCGACAAATTTGACGAGCGGGCTCACCTCATGGCTCACCGAGATCTGCGCGAAGCCAAGCTCGCGCGCGAGCTCGGCCACTGCCCGCTCATGCTTGGGATGCGCGTAGGCATGCATGAAGACGATGGCCGCCGCGGCAATGCACTCGGCGTGGCCCGCTTCGAGCGCGGCACGGGTAGCCTCGAGATCGAGGGGCATTTCCACAGTGCCGTCGGCGCGCACGCGCTCTGACACCTCGGCCACGCGCGCATAGAGCATGGATGGCTTCTCGATCTTCCGCGCGAAGATCTTCGGCCTAGCCTGATTGCCGATCTCGAGCGCGTCGCGGAAGCCTTGCGTGACCAGCAACAGCACGGGATCGCCCTTGCGCTCGAGTAGCGCATTGGTGGCGACGGTGGTGCCCATCTTGACGCTCGCGATCAGCTCGGTAGGCAGCGGCCGCCCACGCGCAACCCCGAGCAAATCGGCGATGCCGGCGATGGCCGCGTCGTCATAGGCCTCCGGGTTATCGGAGAGGAGCTTGTGGGTGAGGAGCCTCCCGTCGGGCGCGCGGGCGACGATGTCGGTGAAGGTGCCTCCCCGATCGATGCAGAACTGCCAAGTGCCGGCGCGTGTCATCCGAGGCGCGTGAGTCCCGCCGCGTAGCGCTTCCAGCGGTGCACATAGACGTCCGCCGCCCGCGCCGTCATCGCCCGCGTTTTCTCGTCGGCCTCGCGCACGAGCTTGGCGGGCGCGCCGAGGATCACCGAATTGTCGGGGAACACCTTGCCCTCGGGGATCAGCGCCCCTGCGCCGACGAGAGAATTAGCGCCGATGCGCGCGCCGTTCAGCAGGATCGCGCCCATGCCGATCAGGCAGGCATCGCCGATCACGCAGCCATGCAGCACGACATTGTGGCCGATGACGCAGTCGCGGCCGATGGTGAGAGGAAAGCCGGGATCGGTATGCAGCGTCGCATTGTCCTGGATCTGCGAGCGCATTCCGATGTCGATCCATTCATTGTCCCCGCGCAACACGGAGCCCCACCAGATGCTGACCTCGGAGCAGAGCCGCACGCGGCCGATCACCGCGGCTGTCTCGGCGACCCAGTAGAGGCCGTCGGCCGGAAGCTCTGGGACCTCGCCATCGAGCGCGTAGATGGCCATAGGCTGCTCCTTTCGTCACTGCCAAGCGTGTGGATAAGCTTCATACGCAGTGTTGTCATGCCCGCGAAAGCCGACATCCAGTAAACACAAATCTCGCATGAGGTTACTGGATCGCCCGGTCAAGCCGGGCGATGACGGATGAGGGGAGGGGAAATGGCGACAGGGAGGGGGCCGCAAGGTTGAGCAAACCTCGGCGGCTGAGGCGCCGGCCGAGGCAGCGCCGCCGCTAAGCCCCATCGACCGCTATTTCGGCCTCACCGCAGCCAGCGCGAGCATCGCCACGGAGCTGCGCGCTGGGCGAGCGACCTTCCTCACCATGGCATACATCATGTTCGTGAACCCGGCGATCCTGGAGAAAGCCGGCATGGATCATGGCGTCGTGTTCGTAGCGACCCGCCTCGCCGCCGCCGCGAGCACCGCGATCATGGGCCTCTACGCCAATTATCCCATCGCGCTCGCTCCGGGCATGGGGCTCAACGCCTATATGGCGACGAGCCTCGGCGCGATTGCCTGGGACGAGCCCACCGAATACATCCCGGCGCTGATCGTCGCGCTCATGATCCCCTTGAGCTACTCCATCGCCACCGGCATCGGCCTCGGCTTCATCGCCTTATGTGGCGCTGAAGCTGCTCGCAGGTCGCCTCCACGAGATCAACGCCGCTTCGGCCTCATTGCCGGGGCATTCCTGCCCAAGTTGATCATCGGGTGATCGCCACCAAGAATGAGGGCAACTGGATTATAGTCGGCCTCCATGGCTGGAGAGGAGCATCACGGTGGCCACATTCATTTTGCTCACTAACTTTACAGATCAGGGCATCCGCGACATCAAGGACACTATGGGCCGGGCGGAGACCTTCAGAGAGATGGCCAAGATGAGCGGCATTACCATCAAGGAGCTCTGCTGGACGATGGGCCGTCATGATGTCATTGCCGTTTTTGAAGCGCCTGACGATGAGAGCGCGACGGCGCTCGCGTTCAGTGCCTCCTCGCTTGGCAAATTTCGGTCCGAGATCCTGCGAGCCTTCTCGTTTGAGGACGAGCGGAATCCTCGGCAAGATGGTGACCATCCTGACTGAATCGGTGCCAGACCTTGAGGCGGTCACAGTCGGGCTCTAGGGTACCGCCCGTGAACAAAGGGGACGCCATGCGACGCCATAAATCGAGCCTGATCGTCGGACTGGGGTTGATCCTGATTGCCGCACTGCCGGTGGCAGCGGGGCCGCTCGCGAGCAGGCCGTACGCGCCGCCGCTCGCGGTGCCGGCCTGGAGCCTCCTTGGCGACTGCTACCCCATCGATTTCAGCGATGTCGACATTGAGTGGTATGCCGGCCGCGGCGTCTACCAGCTCACCGTAAGCGGCGTGAAGCCGTACACCAATATGGAGGTCTCCCTGAGCCACGAGGCCTATAGCGGCCGCCCGGCCTATTGGCGGACCCTCGTCATCGGCTGCGTGAAAAACGGCCTCGTGCTGCCAATCCCGGCGCCCTATTACCTGACCATGAACCTCGATCAGTTCGTGGGCACAAAGGGCATCGACATCGTCGGCGCCTCGCGCAGCGTCCGCCGCGCCGTGCCGCGGTCTTGAGCCAAACGTCCTCCCCCTGAACGATCCGCCTCTTGTAACCCCGCCTCGGGCTCGGCTATTAGAGGTCCAGTTCCTAGGGCCTTATCGGCCCTTCACTTAAAGTGATCAGTGATGGATACCGAATCCAACCCCCGGGCCCGCCATAGCGGCGGCAATCCGGTCACGATGTTCATCACCTCGCTCAGCGCCGCGATCGTCGTCGCCGGCGGCTTCGGCATTATCATCGAGGCCTTCGTCGTTGCCGGCGCCGACCTCTTCCAGCTTGGCCGCACCTTCGTCATGGTGATGAGCGTCGTCGTTGCCTTGCTCAGCCTTTGGCTCTTCATCTGGTGTTTTGCGCGCTCCTATCATGTCGAGCGGCGCCTCCGGGCGGGTTTCGATGTCGACGAGCCGCAGCTCTCCATCCTCGCCAATTTCCGCGATTTGGGGCCGGCGCCGTCGAAATCCTGAGCGGGCAGGGACGCTGCCGGGCGCCCCCGAGACGATTATCCGCATGCGAGGCCGCGCAAAAATCCTTATGCTCTAGCGAAGCTTCAGTTGGGGGGTTCGGCAATGTCGATTTGGGGAAAATTGGCCGGCGCGGCGGCGGGGCTCGCGGTCGGCGGCCCGATCGGCGCTTTGCTCGGCGGCGTCGCCGGGCACTACGTCATCGACCGCGATCAGGAGCCGGAGGGCCCTGCCGAGAATCAGGTGGCCTTCACCGTGGGCGTGATCGCGCTTGGCGCCAAGATGGCGAAGGCCGACGGCGTCGTCACCATGGACGAGGTCAATGCCTTCAAGGAGGTGTTCAAGGTGCCCGAGGGCGAGATGAAGAACGTGGCTCGCGTCTTCAATCTCGCCAAGCAGGACGTCGCCGGCTACGAGGCCTATGCCGAGCAGCTCGCGGCCATGTTCAAGGGCAACCGCAAGCTGCTCGAGGACGTGCTCGAAGGCTTGTTCCATATCGCCAAGGCCGATGAGGTGTTGCACCCGCGCGAGGAGCAATTCCTGCAGCAGGTCGCCAAGCGCTTCGGCATCAGCGACACCGAGTTCGCCTATATCAAAGCGCGTCACGTGACCGTGGCGAAGCGCAATCCGTATGACGTGCTCGGCATCGCGCCCAACATCAGCAATGACGCGTTGAAGAGCCACTACCGGAAGCTCATTGCCGAAAATCATCCCGACAAGATGATGGCCCGCGGCGTGCCGAAGGAGTTCGTCGCCATCGCCACCGAGAAGGTGGCCGCCATCAACGAGGCCTATGGCGAGATCGCCAAGGAGCGGGGGATTTAGCAGTTTCGGATTGCCTGGCCCCGGGGATGATGTCATTCCCACGCAAGCGGGAATCCAGTAAACACCGCCCGATGTCGCTTGCACCCGCGCCCGCATTTTTCGTCATGGCCGGGCTTGTCCGGCCATCCACGAAATTCTTTCCTAAAGACGTGGATGCCCGGCATAAAGCCGGGTATGACGATGCTAAGTTTCAATCGGAACGCATGAACATAGCCCCGGACAGCTCGCTCGCCACGCTCTGGTGTCCCTCGCCGAACCGCGAGGAGCGGCGCGAGGGGTGCGCCCCCGATATGCTCCTCTTGCATTACACAGGCATGGACTCTTCCGATGCGGCGCTCGACTGGCTCACCCGGGACGAGTCCAAAGTCTCGTGCCACTACCTCATCGACGAGGAGGGACGCATCGCGCAGATGGTGCCCGAGTCGATGCGCGCCTGGCACGCGGGTCAAAGCCTCTGGGCCGGGGAGACCGACCTCAATTCCTGCTCGATCGGCATCGAGATCCACAATCCCGGCCACGATCTCGACTATCGGGACTTTCCAGACGTGCAGATGCAGGCGGTCGAGGCGCTCAGCCGGGACATTTTGAGCCGTCACCCGATCCGGCCCGAGCGCGTGCTGGCTCATTCCGACATCGCACCTGGGCGGAAGCGCGATCCGGGCGAGAAATTCGATTGGGCGCGGCTGGCCAGAGCCGGCATCGGCCTCTGGGTCGCGCCCGCGCCTGTGGGCGAGGATCTGGGCCTCGGCCTGGGCGATGAAGGCGAGGCGGTTGCCGAGCTGCAGCAGGACCTCGCCGCTTTTGGCTATGGCGTGGAGGTGACGGGCACCTATGGCCAGGGGCTGGAGAGCGTCGTCGAGGCATTTCAGCGCCACTTCCGGCCCGAGCGGATCGATGGCCGCGCAGACGCCTCGACCCGCGCGACGCTGAAGCGCCTCCTCGCTGCGCTGCAAGGGACGCCCGCAGCGTAGGGACCCGCTCCCTGAAGGAAGCGGGTCCATGCTGTCCGTCGCTAAGGCTTGCTCGAATAGTAGGCCTGGGCCTTGGCGAGGTTGCCCTGGGGGTCCTTCATGAACAGCGTCTTGGCCGCCTCATTGCCGAAGCAATAGGTCTTGCCGTCGATCACCGCGTTGACGGAGCAATCCGTGGCGATGTTCTTGCCGAGCGCAAGGCCCTCGGCGCACATATTGTCGAACTCGCCGGTCGTGGCCGCCGCCGCGGCCGTCGCGAGCAGCAAGGCGCCCGCGATCACGGACAGGAAAGTGGTTCTCGTCATGGTCGTCTCCCATGGGGGTTGGTTGTCTGAGCGTTGTCTTGAGCTAAACCGGGGTTGGTCCGGATGCTTCGTTTAGGCGCCTCGCGGCACGTAGTCGGTAACCGGGGTCACGCTGCGTTGCCGGCGCCGTAGCTTGCGAGCGCTCCGCGGTCGCGCACCTCGATGCTGCCGCGCGAGGCCCGCACCCAACCCATCCGCTCCCATTCGCCGAGATAGCGGCTGATCACCTCGCGCACGCTGCCGAGATCGAGCGCGAGCTGCTGATGGGTCTTCGCCACGATGCCTTGCGCGTCGGCTTCGGCGAGCAGGCGCCGCGCGAGCCTGAGATCGAGGCTCGTAAAGGCGACCTCGTCCACGAGGGTGATCAGGCTCGAGAGCAGATCCCCGTAATTGGCGAGCACGAATTGGCGGAACGGTACCGAGGCGGTGAGCAGCCGATGGAATACCGAGGCCGGCAGCCGTCGCGAGCAGTGCGTCGGTCTCGGCCGTGCTTTCGGCCGGGAAGGGGCTGCCGGCCATCAGGCAGGACGTGGTCAGCACGCAGGTCTCGCCGGGACCGACCTGGTAAAGCAGGATCTCGCGCCCCGACTCGGAGGTCTTGAACACCCGCGTCCGGCCGGCGATGCACATCACGTAAGCATGGCAATGCTGGCCTTGGCGGTAGGCGATGTCGCCCTCGTTCAGCCGGTTGAATCTGATGCTTCCAAGCATTTCCCCCCGGTGCTCTGGCTCGAGCTCAGGCAGGTCGGGAAAGGCCGCCAGCCAGCGTCTGGTCAGGGCTTCATCGGGCATCGGGTGCATGTCCACCCGGCCAACTCCTTCCTCTCCGCGCGGGGTACCGACGCGCTGCCGAAGCCGAGATATACAAGAATTTTACCACCCATATTTGGCCAATCCGGGGTGCCGCCACGACACAATATCGTTACGGCTTGCGAGCTTAGAGTTATCGAGGATTGCCCTTAAGCTGCGAAAACTCCCGGGGAATCGCACCTCGATCACGCAGACGGGATTGGACAGACGGTGACTCCGGTCACATACGGATGGCTTACAATCCGCCAAGAAACGGGCATTCAAGGCACCGGTCTTGAGCAAAATTCAAGAAGGCTTACGAGGAGAAACGCCATGACTAGGGTTCCTTTCCTGTCCGCCGTGGCAGCCGCTTTGCTGCTTGGCCTCGCCACCGTGGGCCCCGCGGCGGCTGAGGATGCGGCTACGTCGGCTGCACCGGCAATGACGCCGGCTCCGGCCGCGGCACCTCTCAAGGGCGAGTTCGATAACTCTTGCGCCATGGGTCTGGCTTCGGGTCAGGTGGTGAAGACCGATTGCTCGGTGAATTGGACGGCCGAGGACGGCAAGGTCTATTGCTTCTCGAGC
>Ga0116224_10000396_pt1 | contig 34994 bp, 38 predicted proteins | sample Sb_taG_9_FD_89699 | JGI IMG/M metagenome (GOLD analysis project Ga0116224, IMG submission 89699) | Peat soil microbial communities from Weissenstadt, Germany - Sb_50d_b_LC metaG | ecosystem: Environmental > Terrestrial > Soil > Wetlands > Peat | place: Germany: Weissenstadt | collected 2010-09-21 | reverse complement strand
CTCATGGCGGAGGGGTTCGCCCCGCGGCTGGCCGGTCGCCGCATCCCACAGCCGCGCCGTCTTGTCCCAGCTGCCGGTGAGGACAGTGCGGCCGTCCGGGCTGAAGGCCACGGCATTCACCCGGCTCTCATGGCGGAGGGGCGCACCCCGAGGATTGCCGGCCGCCGCATCCCACAGCCGCGCCGTCTTGTCCGTGCTGCCGGTGAGGGCGGTGCGGCCGTCCGGGCTGAAGGCCACGGCAAGCACCTCGCCCTCATGGCGAAGGGGTTCGCCCTGCGGCTGGCCGGTCGCCGCATCCCACAGCCGCGCCGTCTTGTCAAAGCTGCCGGTGAGAGCGGTGCGGCCGTCCGGGCTGAAGGCCACGGCATTCACCCCGCCCTCATGGCGGAGGAGTTCGCCCTGGGGCTTGCCGGTGGCCGCATCCCACAGCCGCGCCGGGTTTTCCGCGCTTCCGGTGAGGACAGTGCGGCCGTCCGGGCTGAAGGCCACGGCAGACACAGCTTTCTCATGGCGGAGGGGTTCGCCCTGCGGCTGGCCGGTCGCCGCATCCCACAGCCGCGCCGTCCCGTCCAAGCTGCCGGTGAGGGCGGTACGGCCGTCCGGGTTGAAGGTCACGGCACGCACCTCGCCCTCATGGCGGAGGGGTTCGCCTTGGGGCTTGCCGGTCACTGCATCCCACAGCCGCGCCGACTTGTCGTCGCTTCCGGTGAGGACGGTGCGGCCGTCCGGGCTGAAGGCCACGGCACGCACCTCGCCCTCATGGCGGAGGGGTTCGCCCCGCAGCTTGCCAGTCGCCGTATCCCACAGCCGCGCCGTCTTGTCCAAACTGCCGGTGAGGACGGTGCGGCCGTCCGGGCTGAAGGCCACGGCATACACAAAGCCCTCATGGCGGAGGGGTTCGCCCCGCAGCTGGCCGGTGGCCGCATCCCACAGCCGCGCCGTCTTGTCGTCGCTTCCGGTGAGGACGGTGCGGCTATCCGGACTGAAGGCCACGGCATTCACAGTGTCCTTATTAGGTAGGGGTTCGCCCCGCGGCTGGCCGGTCGCCGCATCCCACAGCCGCGCCGTCTTGTCCCAGCTACAGGTGAGGACAGTGCGGCCGTCCGGGCTGAAGGCCACGGCATACACAAAGCCCTCATGGCGGAGGGGTTCGCCCCGCAGCTGGCCGGTGGCCGCATCCCACAGCCGCGCCGTGTTGTCAAAGCTGCCAGTGAGGACGGTGCGGCCATCCGGGCTGAAGGCCACGGCTTCAACATATGCACCGCAGTCAAACATCCGTTTCAGACCCTGACTTTGCCCTGCGAGAAGATCGCGATAGCTTCGTTCCAGCGGATCATTGGCCTGCTTCGCTGTTTCGTACGCTCGTACCATCCAATTTAGACTGTCCGGAATGTTCCCTCTCTGAAACTCGACTTCACTCCGATCACAATAGACCCGTGCCGCCAGCGACAGCTGCGCCTGAATGTCTTTTTTCTGCTGCTCCACAGTTTCCAGGCGCTGACCCGCAAGGATATTCGCATTCTTCTCTCCTTCCAGGGCATTTGTGATCTGCCAGAACGCAATGGCAACGCCCAGCACCGTGGCCAGCAGCACGCCCGTCGTAGTTAGCAAACTCGCCCTGTGCCGCCGGACGAACTTGCGCAGCTGGTACGCTGCCGACGGGGGGCCGGCCAGCACCGGCTCGTTCGCCAGGAAGCGCTGTAACTCTTCGCCGATATCGTTGGCGTTCTTGTAGCGCCGATCGCGTTCCTTCTCCAGACATTTCATCACGATCCAGTCGAGATCGCCTCGCACTAGCCGCGTCAGCTTGCTGGGCTCCAGCTGGCGCCGGGCGGCGATGGTAGGCAGCTCGCCGGAACTCGACAGCCTCTTGCTCGGCTTGGCCGGCGCCTCTTCGCAGATCACCTGCCGCATTTTCTCCTCGCCGATCTTCAGTAGCTCTTCGCGCGTGAACGGCGGGGCACCCGTCAATAGTTCGTAGAGCATGACGCCGAGCGAGTAGATGTCGGAGCGCGTATCCACGTCGAACGATCGGCCGGCGGCCTGCTCCGGGGCGGAGTATTCCAGGGTGCCGATGCGCGTGTCCAGGCCAGTGTACAGCGTCTGGTCGGTCAGCTTTTGGCCGAGCGCCTTGGCCAGGCCGAAGTCGATGACCTTGGGCACCGGCCGGCCATCGACGACTTCGACGAGCACATTGCTCGGTTTCAGGTCGCGGTGAATGATGCCTTTTTGATGGGCGTGCTGCACGGCGTTGCACACGGGGATGAACAGCTGGAGCCGTTCCTGCGGCGTCAGCTTTTTCTCATCGCAATACTGCGTGATGTGTACGCCCTTGACGTACTCCATGACGAAGAAGGGCCGGCCGCTGGCGGTCAGGCCGGCGTCGTGGACCTTGGCGATGTTGGGGTGGTCCATGACGGCCAGCGCTTGCCGTTCCGCGTCGAAGCGTGCCAGGACGTCGCGGCTGTCCATGCCGGGCTTGATCAGCTTGACGGCGACGGTGCGCTTGACCGGCTGCTTTTGCTGCGCGAGATAGACGACCCCCATGCCGCCGTGGCCGACCTCGGCGGTCAGCGTGTACTTGTCGGCCAGGGTCGCACCGACGGCTTCGTCGGAGTCGAACTGCTTGAGATGGGCGATGATCGGTTCGAGATCGCCATCGAAATCGGGATCGGGGCGCACCGGACGGCCATTGCGTTGTAGCAGCGGCTGCAAGCCCGCGATGTCGGCCAACTCGGCGTCCGTCGGCATGGCGGCGTGGCCGACCAGCACCGGTACGACGCTCCTAGCTAATTCGAGCGCGAGCCGCACTTCCGCGCGGACGTGATCGATGGGTGTGCCCTTGCGCTCCTGCAAGATTTCCAGCCACCTTGGGCCGATGATGACCAGCACGACGGCCGCCGAGGCCACCTTCGCCCGCAACCGCTCGGGGAATTGCTCGCCCAGCGGAATGCTCTCGTGATCGTAGAAGATCTCCCAGCGCGGCAGCCGTCGCTTCAGCCGTTCGTGGATGAGCTTGACCGTATCCGGGCTGTCGGTTCGGCGGTAGGAAATGAAGAGCGAGGGCATGGACGTACTCCATCGATTTGACGTTGGGGGTCGTTCAAATCCAGGGAACCGAACAAGAGACAGGCTTGCGGACGGCGGCGGTCATCCTATTGCCTGAACAATTCGCCCCAGCGAATCTCGTAACCGCTTTGTGCGTTATATTTTATCGATTGAGGACCATTGTGCAAGAAGGGGGACGCCTCGAAGGCTCAGCTCGCGGGCGTGCTGGCGTGACGCTCCCTCATCGCCTCACGGGTCGGAGAGGTGCCACCACTGGCCGAAGCTTTCCAGAGTCGGCATGTCCGGGTCGTAGCGTTCGACGGTCGGCCAGCGTGTCAGCGTGCGGCCTTCGAGGATGCCGCCCCATAACCCGAGCAGGATGGGCGGCAGCGGCTCTCCTGCGGGGATGTCGTCCTCTCGGAACTGAGCCAGGACCGGCACCGCGGGCAGTCGCCTCTCGAAGGGATCGACCGCACCGACCCATACGCGGCCGAGGAAGTAGCTGAATTGGCGCCCGCCCGCCCTCCCGATCGGGTTCTGATCGCCGACGAGCGGGAGGCGAACAATCTCGTCGGCGAAGGATTGCCAGCGGTGTTTCGGGAACACGGTGAGTGGCGCACCCGTGTCGAGAATCGCTCTCCGAGGCTTACGCTCGTCGGGAGAGCCACGAGTTGGATCCCTGCCGATCAAGACATTCACTTGTAATCGGAGGAGGGGGACTGTACGTTCCCGCCCCTGCTCGTCCTGGTAACGAATGAGACGGTCGCCCTCGGCAACATTGTCGGTGGGGATGCGAATGACGGGCACGGGAAGCCTCCGGCTTTAGAACTCTCCGCTATCGACATCGAAGATCGCTACGCGGTGCGGCGCGACCCCGGTCTTCGCAACGGCTTCGGCCACCAGTTGGCCTTCGTCACGTCCCACGCCCAGAACGGTCTTGTTGACGATCGCAACCAACTGGCCCCTGTAGGCGTCGAACGCCCCGCGAGCGAACTGCTCCTGACCCCAGTTCAGGTCCCGGATCACTTCCTTCTGAACCGGGCCGACTTCCAACACGTCGTCCGGGTCCCACAAGAAGTCGCTGCCGCTGCTTATTGGCGTACCGATGAGCCCGGCGGCCTTCAGCCTCTTCCCTAATGCCGGCTCGGCGTTGGCCTTGGCCCGCAGTGCCGCCTGCCAAGCCTTTTCATTCGCGGCGACCGCTTCGCCGGCTTCTTCGGGAGCACGATCAACGAGCTCCCTGACACTGCCGCCGGTCGCGCCCGTAGCGGCAACGTCGCCCGCGACGGGCGGAGCGGCGACCTCGGTGGCGGGCGGCTCAAGTTGTTCAGGCATGACGGACCTCCGCGGCGATGTCGAGCGAGAGGGAACAACGGTATTCTCCCCCCGCCGGGGAACCGAGTCAAGCCGGCCCGTCGGTTCACGAAATCGCCGTTGTCTGCCGACGTAGAATGGGTGAGGCGCGCCGCGACGGCGCGCCCGCGGGAGCATCGACATCCGATGAGCGATCCCATTCGTGAGCTGATCGACGCCGCCTGCCGGACCTGCGGGGTGCCGGAGTTGAGCGGCCGCACTCGCCTGACGTGGAGCACCCGCTTCACCGCCCGCCGCACGTGATCGAGCGCTTCGGCGTCCGGCGCTCGCTGCATCAGGAAGTGGCGGACGCCTCGAAGGTGCAGTTCGCGGGCGTGCTGGCGTGAACCGGGTCTCCATTCCGGTCACGGGTCGGAGAGGCGCCACCACTGGCCGAAACTTTCCAGAGTCGGTATATCGGGATCATAGCGTTCAACGGTCGGCCAGCGCGTCAGGGTGCGGCCTTCGAGGATGCCGCCCCACAAGCCGAGGAGCATCGGCGGCAGTGGCTCCCCTGCGGGAATGTCGTCCTCGCGGAATTGGGCCAAGACGGGGACCGCTGGCAAGTGCCTGCCAAAAGGGTCGGTGCAGCCGACCCAGGTGCGACCCAGGAAGAACGCAAACTGTCGGCCACCTGCCCGACCGATGGGGAGCCCGTCTGCCGCCGGCCGCAGGCGCACGATCTGATTGGCGAAAGTTACCCAGGCGTGCTTGGGGAACACGGAGAGCGGTGCCCCAGTATCAAGGATCGCCGCTGTATTCCTTACCCTGGCGGGAGCCGCTGAATAAGGTCCCCTGCCGATCGAGATCGCAAGGCGAAGGCGAAGGAGTGGAACTGTCTGTTCGCGCCCTTGCTCGTCGAGGAAGCGAATCAACCGACTGCCCATGTCGATATTGTCGGTACGGAGGCGAATGAAAGGCATCCTCACCCTCGTGTTCTAGAGTTCCACCACCTCGACGTGGTAGATCACTACCCGGTTCTCATCGACCCCGGCTTTCGCGGCAGCTTCGGCGATCATCCGGTTCAGGTCACGTCCCACGCCGAGAACGGTCTTGTTCACAATCGCGAGGCACTCCCCGGCATAGGCGTCAAACGCGCCGCGTGCTCGTTGCTCGTCCGCCCAGTTGAAGTCATGGACGATTTCCTTTTCCTCGGGACTGCACATCAGCACGTCGGAACGGTTCCAGAAGGGGTCGCGCTCGCTCCCGTCCATCGGGCCGTACCCGATCAGGCCGGCGGCCCGGACCCTCCGGGCGACTTCCGTATCGCCCCGGGCCTTGGCTCGCAGTGCGGCCTGCCACGCCTTTTCATTGGCGGCAACGGCCTCGCCCGCCGCTTCGGGGTCTGACACCACAATCTCCCTGATATCACCCTGAGGGGAGGCGCCTCCGTTGGCCCTGGTCCTCGAAGCGCCGCCTTCGTGTACCGCCGAGAGAGCGGTCTCGGCGGGTGGAGGATTGAGTTGTTCAGGCATGACGAAGCCTCCGTCGCGATGTCGAGCGAGAGGGAACAACGGTATTCTCCCCCGGCTTGGAGAGCCAGTCAAGCCGGCCCGTCGGTTCACGAAATCGCCGTTGTCTGCCGACGTAGAATGGGTGAGGCGCGCCGCGACGGCGCGCACGCGGGAGCATCGACGTCCGATGAGCGATCCCATTCGTGAGCTGATCGACGCGGCCTGCCGGACCTGCGGGGTGCCGGAACTGAGCGGCCGCATTCGCCTGACGTGGAGCGGTCGCTTCACCGCCCGCATGGGCGACGCCCGCTGGGACAAGGTGCGCGGCGCCGGCCTCATTCGATTGTCGCGCCCGCTCTGGCCGAAGGCGTCCGACGAGGAGCGACGCGAGACGGTCATCCACGAGACCTGTCACGTCATCGCCGACTATCGCTTCGGCGGCAAGCAGGGACACGGCCTCGCCTGGCGGCAGATGATGGCGCTGTGCGGCTACGCCCGGCCGAAGCGCTGCCATGCCGTGGACCGCGAGGCGATCCTGAGGCGGCGGGACCAGCGCCGCGTCGAGGTGCGCGGGCGCTGCGGCTGTGCCGAAGGGGTGATCCTCGGCCCGATGCAGGCGCGGCGCCTGCGGGCCGGGGCGGAGTATCGCTGCCGCAAGTGCAGCCAGCGCGTGGCGCTGCCGTGAGGGCGGCTCACGTCGCGTGCGTCAGGTCGGACGGCGGCACGCCCATGACGTTATAGCCGCAATCCACGAAGACGATCGCCCCGGTGATGGCCGAGGCCAGCGGGCTGCAAAGGAAGGCCGTCGTGTTCGCCACCTCGTCCGGCGTGATCGGCCGCTTGAGGGGGGAAGCGGCTGCCGCGAACTTGATCATGTCGTGGATGGAGTGCTCCTTGCCCCCCTCGTCCTTGCCCTTGATCGACGAGGCGGCGCGCGAGGCGTAGGGCCCCGCCGAGATGAGGTTGACGCGGATATTCTTGGGGCCCAGGTTGTTGGCCAATTGCTTGGCGTCGATTTCCAGGGCCGCCTTCGCCGACGACATGCCGCCGCCGTAGTGCCCCACCACGCGCTGGCCGCCGAGGTACGTCAGGCCGACCGCCGACGCCCCGCCGGGCCGGCCCTCCATGAACGGTTCCGCCGCTCGGAGCAGCGCCGTCAGGGAATAAGCGCTCACGCTCAGCGCGGTCAGGTACGCCTTGCGGCTGGTGTTGATCGCCAGGTGCGTGATCTCCGGGCTGAAGGCGACGCTGTGGATCAGCACGTCGATCCCCCCGAATTCCTTGGCCACCGCCTGAGTCGTCCCCTGCACGCTGTAGTCGCCGAACTTGTCCTCGACGCGCTTGTAACGGCGGTCGCTTCGCGTTTCCTCCGGCACGTCGGCCATCGTGTCGAAGCCCACGTCACAGGGCAGCATCTTCTCGACCGTCAGGGCCCCGGCGCCGTAGGGGAGCTGCCGCGAGAGCACGTCGTCGGCGTGGTCGCTTTGCAGGATGTTCTCGACTATGTTCATCAGCCGCGGATGCACGGCAAGGATAATGCGCGACCCCGCGGCCCGCAGTGCCTTGGCGATGTGCCAGGCGAAGCCGACGTTGTCGCCGACCCCCGTTACCAGGGCCACCTTACCACTCAGATCGATCGGGATCATGCGCGCCTCATCCTGAAGAGGGAGTTGCCGGCGACGGCGCGGGAAGCAAACGGATAGTCTGGGCCAATGGATCATGCGCGCCTCATCCTGAAGAGGGAGTTGCCGGGGCCCGGGAAAGCGGCGGCCTCCCGGAACCGCGTATGATCTAGCAGAAGCGCGAAGGCCGGGCAAGATGAATTGGCGCCGGGGGACGGGCACGGTCGGCGACTTCGAGGAGTGGGCACGGATACGGGGCACCCGCCCAGGGTGCCCCGTACCGTATTGTCCGAGGGGTTTCACTTCGTCAGCGGAGGCAGCGAGGAGCCACTCCCCGTCGCCGGGGCCCCGGCCGGAGGCGAGGCCGAGGCGGGGCTGGCGGCGCCGCCCGACTGCATCGCCGCCGGCAGGGCGGCCGGCGCAGTCGCGCCCGGGGCGAGTATGCTCAAGGCCTCGTCGGCCTCGGTCCGCACGCGCGGGTCGGCGTCGTTCTTCGCCACCTGGATGGCGCTCACCACCGGGTAGGTGTTGGCCTTCATCTTCGCCAGGGCACGGACGCAGGCCGCCCGCACTGTCGCCGCCGGGTCCTCGCGCAGCGCCTGTGTCAGCGCCTGCAACGCAGCGTCATTCTGCTTCCAGTCGTACGCCGACAGCTTCTCCGCCGCCCACTCGCGCTGCGACGGGTAGAGGGCGTCGTGCAGCATCCCGCCCAGCTGCTGCGCGCTCATCGTGGCGGCCGGGGCGGGCGCCGGTGCCTGGTAGCCGGCCTGGACCACACCCCGGTCCTGCGGGGGCGGCAGCATCGCGAGCTGGGTCCCCTGCGACATCGGGTTCGAGGGCGTCGGGCCCACGGGCAGCCGGACCACCGGCCCGTACGGCGCCGGCGGCAGCATCGGGTTCAGCGGCCCCGGACCGGCCTGGGACATCGCCATCGGGTACGGCTGAGCCGGGCCGAACACACCGCCCGCCGGCGGGCCGACCGGCATCGGGTGCGGCGCCGGACGGACCGGGTCCAGGTCCGACGAGAAGGCGTTGCCGAGCATCCCCTGTTCCGGGGTGCCAGGCGCGGGCGGCACGAACTCAGGCCGGGTGAAGGCGTTGTAGGCGATGCCGCCCGGCAGAGCCTCCGGGGCGTGGCCGCCACCCGGGTTGGTGATGGGCTGAGGCGCCTGCGGCACCTGCCAGTGCGGCGTCGGCGGCTGGGGCGGCGGGCCGACCGGCTGCGGCATTGTTACCACGGGGAAGGGCACCTGATTCACCGTGCCGGAGTCGGTCACCGACTTCGCCCCGCCCGGCAATGCCTCGACGGCACCGGGCGCGGGGGCCGCACCCCCCCGATTCGCGGGCGGGCCATCGCCCCGTGGGCCCGGCCCCTTCGACGCCTCGCCCGGCCCATCGCTCCCCGCGCCCGGTCCCTTCGACGGCGCGCCCGGTCCCTTCGACGGCGCGCCCGGTCCCTTCGACGGCTCGGGCGCCGGAAGGTCACCCAGCCCCGGCAACTTTGCGTCCAGGGGCTTGCGGGCGTACTGCGTCGGATCCCCGAGCAGCGGATCGTTCTTGTTCGGGTCGGCGTGCGGCAGGTCCGCCAGCGCCGGGGTCGGCTTCTTTTCCTTGGCGGTGTCGGTCGCCGGCTTCTTCTTTTCCTTGGCGGTGTCGGGTGCCGGCTTCTTCTCCTTGGCGGTGTCGGGTGCCGGCTTCTTGGGATCCTTGACGTCGGGGAGCGTCTTCATCGTGTTGGTCCCCTTGCTCGTGTCGGTGGCCACCACCTTCGGCGTCTCCGACTTCCCCCACGACTCGCGCCACTTCTCCACGAGCGAGGGCCTGGGCTGCACCACCTTCGTGTCCCCGGATTCCGGGGTGGGCGTGATGACCGTTTTTTCCGTCGTTTTCGGAGTGGTCGTTACGACTTTCTTGTTTCCCGAGGTCGTGCCACCCGACACTGTCCCGGGTTGCGTCCCCTCGGTGACAGGGAATTCGGTCGTCGCTCCCGAGCCGGACCTGCCTGACGTGCCCGAAGTTCCCGGGCCGATGGGCGACGGGGACGAGCCGCCGGTCCCGGGGGTCACGGTAGTGATCGGCGACCCGGTTGAGCCGGGGGTCAGGAGAGCGACGGATGTCCCCGGCCTACCGGACGTCCCAGCAGTGCCGGACGTCCCAGCAGTGCCGGACGTCACAGCAGTGCCGGGCGTCACTCTGGTCGTGGCGGTCCCAGTCGAACCGGGGATCACGGTCGTGCCGGAGGATCCGGGGCGGCCGGGGGTCAAGGCGGTGCCGGACGATCCCGCCGATCCGGGTGTCAGAGCAGTGCCAGGGGAGCCGCTGCTGCCGGGCGTGCCCTTGGTGCCGGACCACCCGGGGGAGCCGGGCGTCGCGGTGGCGATGGCTGACCCGGTCGATCCGGGCGTCAGGGTCGTGCCGGAGGTCCCGGGCCGGCCAGGAGTCAACGTGGTGCCAGGAGACCCACTCGCGCCGGGTGTGACAGCCGTGATGGGCGTCCCGCTCGAACCAGTCCTACCGGGCGTCAGCGTGGTGCCGGATGTCCCGCTGGCCCCGGGGGTCCCAGTCGAGCCCGGGGTCACAGTGGCGACGGGCGTCCCCGGCCTCAGGGGGGGGGTCCACGTCCCACCGGACGACCCCGGCGATCCGGGTGTCCCGGTCCGGCCGGGCGTCAGGGTGGTGCCCGGCGTCCCGCTGGCCCCGGGGATCCCAGTCGAGCCGGGGGTCACAGTGGCGACGGACGTCCCGGGCCTCGCGGGGGTCCACGTCCCGCCGGACGACCCCGGCGATCCGGGAGTCAGAGGAGTGCCAGTCGGGCCGCTGCTGCCGGGCGTACCCTTGGTGCCGGACCACCCGGGGGAGCCGGGTGTCGCGGTGGCGACGGCTGCCCCGGTCGATCCGGGCGTTAGGGTCGTGCCGGAGGTCCCGGGCCGGCCAGGAGTCAGCGTGGTGCCAGGAGACCCACTCGCGCCGGGTGTGACGCCCGTGATGGGCGACCCGCTCGAACCGGTCCTACCGGGCGTCAGCGTCGTGCCGGGCGTCCCGCTGGCCCCGGGGATCCCAGTCGAGCCGGGGGTCACAGTGGCGACGGACGTCCCGGGCCCCCCGGGGGTCCACGTCCCGCCGGACGGCCCCGGCGATCCGGGGACCGCGGTCGTGCCGGGCGTCACCCTGGTGCCGGGCCACCCACTCGTCCCGGGCGTCGTGGTGCCCACGGAGGTCCCCGGCAGTCCGCTACTTCCGGGAGTGCCCGTCGTACCGGGCGTCACCCTGGTGCCGGGCCACCCACTCGTCCCGGGCGTCGTGGTCCCCACGGAGGTTCCGGGCAGTCCGCTGCTTCCGGAAGTGCCGGGCGTGCCGGGAGTGCCGGGAGTGCCCGACGTGCCCGAAGGGCCAGGGACCGTGCTGATGACGGGAGGATGGACTCCGCCGACGGTCGGACCGCTCCCGGAGTAAGACGGGGTGCCCGCGCCGGGGGAGGAGGACGTCCCACCCCAGGGCGTGGAGGGGGAGCCGCTGGAACCGGTGCCGGTCGAGTTGCCGCCCCACGGCGGACCGGACGAACTGCCGGCCCCCGAGGAGGTCGGCCCGCCGCTCATGCTCGATGAACCCGGGCCGCCCCAGCTTCCCGAGGCCACGGACTTGCTGCCGCCCGAGGGGTTGCACGTGTCGCAGGACGTCGTGCCGGAATGACCCCAGCCGGTGCCCGACGCGATTCCGGTGTTGCTCCCCGAAGGGGTGCAGGTGGGACAGGTCGTACCGCTGCCGGAGGGCACGCTTGTGATGATCGGCACACCCCCGCCCGAAGGCTGGCAGCTATCACAGGACGCGATTCCGGTGTTGCCGCACGAAGGCGCGCAAGATGAACAGACCGGGCCGCTTACAGAAGGCACGACCGTGAGGACGGGGATGCGACTGCCGCCCGAGGCGACGGGTGTGGCCGAAGAACATCCGGCGTCGCAGACCGCGGTGGGAGGCATCGGCGTTCCGGGCGGAGGCGTCCGGTCGCGCCAGTGGAAGATCGTGGTGCGCAACGCCTTGAGCCGCCCTTCCGTAGGAGGCTCACCCACGATGGGAGCGCTCACCGCGAGGATGGTCATCATCTCGTGGGTGTCGAGCGCCTCGACCTGCCAGACCTTGTTGCCCTTGTCATCGACCCACCACTTGACGACGCGGCATCTCTGGGCGGGCTTGCCGGCCTCGTGGACGGTGATGATGCGGCCGGTGGGGTCGTCCGCCGGTCGAGGGGAGGACGGCACCGCCGACTGGCTCCAGGCCATGCCGGTCGATACCAGAGTCGCCATGACGGCCTTGATCCATCGTGACCGGACCATGAGACTGGTCTCCTTTGAGCGCTCGCGCCGCTCCCTCGGCGGGACACTTTCCCCGGGAGGCGCCTCGTCCATCTTTATCGACAACACCGAGTCTATGGATCAGTCCGAATACACAGAAAACGCCGGTTATGACACCCCAAGCCGCTGCCCAGCCCCGATGGCGTTCCTTGGGATCCATGAGATGGGCCTGGTTTCAGCCACGCAACACGTTGGGGGAACGCTTGTGCGGGCTGAAGGGTTTGGGCAAGAGGGGAGGGTGGCACACGACCCCGCGCAATCACGTGGGGACGGGAAATCGAAGTGTCGTCGGGCGGGACATCTCCGCGCGCGGAGGAGCGCAACCCGCTGTTGGGCGCGCTCAAACGAGTTCGGCCACCTTGTCGCGGTCGTCGAGGAGATAGACCGGACGGCCCTGGTGGTCGGGCAACGTGGTTGCCGGGTCGATGCCAAGGACGTGATACAGGGTGGCCAGCACATTCTGCGGCGTGTACGGCCGTCCCTTCGGATTGTCGCCGCGGGGGTCGGTGGCCCCGATCACCTGGCCCATCGTCAGGCCGCCGCCCGCCATCAGCGCGAAGCCCGCCTGTGGCCAGTGGTCCCGGCCGGCGGTCGTCCCGCGCTGCGTGCCGACCCGCGGCGTCCGCCCCATCTCGCCCCACACTACGACGGCCACGTCCCTGTCGAGCCCGCGCTCGTGCAGATCGGTCACCAGGGCGTGAATCGAGCGGTCCAGCTGCGGCACCACGGCGCGCAGGCAGCGGAAGATGTGGTCGTGGTGGTCCCAATCGCCGTTGCACATCGGACCCGGGGTGTGGTTCCGCGCCGTCAGCGTCACCACCGGCACCCCCGCCTCGACCAGCCGCCGCGCTTGCAGCAACTCAGTCCCCTTGCCGTACCTCTCGCGGACCGGCTCCGGCTCCTTGCCGACGTCGAAGGCGTCGCGGGCCTTGTTGCTGGTGATCATCTCCAGCGCCTGCGCCGTGAAGGCGTCCATCCCGGCGATGCTGCCGTGAGCGTCGTCCACGTCGCGGCGCAGCGCGTCGAATGACTCCACCAGCCGCCGGCGCTCGCCAAGGCGGTCCAGCGTCATATCGCGCGCCAGCCCGAGGTTCATGGCCCGTGCGCCCGGGATGTACGCCTCGTGACCCTTGCCCAGGAAGCCGGGTTGGCCGACGTGATTGGCATCGCCCAGGTAGACGTAAGGCGACAGGGCGCCGCGGAGGCCGGCGTCGCTGCGCAGTTTGCTCACCACCGAGCCGATGGACGGCCGGTCGCCGCGGACGAAGCCGGTGTACAATTCGGGCGGCGTGTGGCCTTGCTGCTCGAATTTCATGTTGCGGATGATGGCCAACTTGTCGGCGATCTTCGCCTGCAACGGCATCAGCTCGCAGATGTCAAAGCCGGGGACGTTGGTCCGGATCGGCTTGAATTCGCCGCGCACCTCGGCCGGGGCGTCCGGCTTCATGTCATACAGGTCGATGTGGCTGGGGCCGCCGTTGAGGTACACCATGATCACGGCCTTGCCGCGCGAACCCGCGCTCGGCGCACCGTGCGACTTGACGCGCAGCAGGTCAGCCAGGGTCAGGTCGCCGACGCCCAGGGCGCCCACCTTCAGGAAATCGCGGCGGGAAAGGCCGTCGCAGAGCCGCTGCTTCGATCCGCAGAACGTCAACATGAATCAGTTCCCCCCGGGCGATCATCTGTTCCCTATTATCGCCGCGCCGTTGACTCGCCGCGATCCTTTTGCCGCGCCCGCATCTCGCAAGCCGTCCAAGCATCGGGTATCATCCGGTGATAGGCGGCCACTGTTCTTACGTCGGCGAAGGCTGAAGGCTCACGCCAAGACGTCAAGGCGCGAAGGGGCCAAGCTCAGGATTCCTTTGCCTCTTGGCGCCTTGGCGCCTTGGCGTGAGCTTCTTCTTTGCCGGTTTCCCTCATGACTGAGGACCATGCCTGATGTCGCCGTCTGCCGAGCCGCTGTTCCCACCGCGCGGCGAGCGCGATTACGATGCCGCCGGGGTCGAATCCTTCCCCTGGCCCGCCGTCGCCGGGTACGACGACGTCCACCGCTGGGTGGATCAGGGCCAGGCCGTCCGCGCCGCCTGCCAACTCCGCGGACAGGTACACACGCCGACGCGCTCGTCGCACGCCTTGGCTTGTTGGCCCCCGGCCCGTCCGGTTACAATGCCCTGTGTGGAGCAGGAGCAGGCTTCACGTCAAACCGGTGAGAATCCCGTGGAAGGGTCGCTCCCATGCCGGCCTTCGATTTCCTCTGGACCGACGAGATTGTGGAGCACCTGGCCGAACACGGGATTTCCCAGGACGACTTTGAACATGTGGTTTGCCACCCAGCGAGCAAGGGCTGGAGCCGGTCGTCCGGCCTCCCGTGCGTTTGGGGCTACACCGAGGACGGTCGCTACATCATCGCGGTTTACGAAGAACTGGATGACATCACCATCCTGCCGGTCACGGCCTATGAAGTTCCCGAGCCGAACTGAGAGGTCCCCATGACGACGCCACAGGCCCAACGCGTGACACGGGAGTTGACCCCCGAAGAGCAGGCCCGCCTCCGTCGTCATCGCGAACAGATCGCCGCCGAACTGCCGGAACTGGCCGAGCGTGACCGCATGAGGCAGGAGGCTCGCGAAGAAGCCACGCTCAGCGGCGAGCTGCGCCGCGCCGTCCACAGCAGTCCCCTTTCCCTGTCCACAATTGCCCAGCGCGCCGGGATTTCCCCGCTGTCGCTGGACGAGTTCCTGACCGGGGAGCGGACGCTGCGCTCCGACGTGCTGGACCGTGTGGCCAGCGTCCTGGGCTACGTCCTTCAGCCGAAGGAGTAAGGGTTTGTCCGATGACTGATCAAACGCCGCCCCTATCGAAGCAAGCCCTTTACGAGTTTGCTTCGTCGGATTACCGTCGGCACGGACATCCGCTGAGCGGTTGCGATCTTGTTGTTTGCTGGAATCACGATTGGGCTGATTGTCCAATCGAGGTCTTGGAATGAAGCACAGTGATCCGTAATCTCGACGGCTGGCGCTAGCCGCGTGCTTCGGCACGCCGATGAGAGCGAAAAGCGGAGCGAAAAGAAAGATAAAGGAAAGATAAAGAGGACGCAGCTCGATATGTCGCCCCGCGGCCGGCGGCGGGCAGCGCCGGTGCCGTGCGGGCCGCCGGCGGCAGCGCCCTGACCTTCCCCGTCCACCCCAGGCGACAACTCACCGCGACCTTGCCGCCCGCCCGGTTGCCGACCGCGTACTCCCGGGGCGGCGGTGCGTCGGGCCGGCCTGGTTCAAACCGGGGTAACGCTCGGGGCCGTAGGTCAGGCTTTCCAGCCTGACGCTCTTCGGGTCAGGCTGGAAAGCCTGACCTACGCCCGCGCCACCCGAAACCGCACCGTTCTGAACCAGGCCGTCGGGCCGCTACTCCCTCATCAGTGCGCGGAAGCCCGCTTGAACAAAATGCTGGTCGAAGGTCAGCGCCTCCTCGACGCCAGCCTGTCGCATCACGACGAACGAGATGCAATCCACGAGGCCCCATTCCTTGTCCCGGTAAGTCTTGTACAGCGCGAACGCTTCTTCAAACAGGGCCGGCGTCAGGCGAACGACTTCCACGTCCTCCGACGAGAAGAAGTGCTCGATGACTTCGACGGCTTGCTCCTTGTAGTTCCGGGCCAGAGCGTTGCCGATCTCCAGAAGCACGCCATCGGTGATGAGGAACCGCCGGCCCTCGTACTGGCCGGCCAACTCTTCGGCACGTTGGTGGTACTGGTCACGCTGGTTGAGAAGCGCGACGACGAACACCATGTCAATGAAGGTTGTCTTCGACACGCTTCTCCCCGCTGGCGTACTGGTCCAGGTTCGCGGCGAAGTCAGCCGGGGCCTCGATCTTGATGCCCTTCAGCTTCGCCATGATTCCGGTCGTCGGCTGCGCCGCTTTGGTCGCCGCGAAGTTTCGGATCACGCTGTATAACTCGTCCAGGTCCTCGTCGCCGATGGTGTCGATCGCGGCCTGGATACGCTCTTTGGTGGTCATGACGTTCGCCCCCGGAAGTAGCTGACACCCCGAATTCTACCGGCATGAGCGCTTCGCGACAAACAGCCGCGAGGAGAAGAAGGCCAGCGAGACGTTGGAGCGCATGCTCCGCATACCGGACTTCCGGACCGGATTCTCACTTCCCGCCGGGCTCGTACAGCAGCACGTCATCGACCAGCAGCTCCGCCCCCTTCGGCAGCAGAAAGTGGATCTCGTCCACGCGATCTCCCGCCCGCGGCTTGCCCTCGGTGAAGTCCGTCGTCGCCTCCGCCCATTCGCCCGTCGTCAGCTTCGTCAGCTCGACGGTGTGCGTCTTTTTCGCCGTGCGGTTGACCAGACCGACGCGCATTGTCTCGGCGCCGGTGAGGCGATAGCGGAAGAACAACTGCGTCGTCTCCCCACAGGGCCGCTCCCCGCGCAGGTGCAGCCGGATCGACGGGCCGCCAAGGTCCAGGTTGTCCACCGACTTCGCCGCCTTCCAGAAGGAACCCTGCTTGTCCACGATCTCGAACGTCCCCGGCCATTCCTTCCCCTGCTTGCCGGTGTCGAACCAGCCGGTGTAGAGGCACCGCTTCGGGAACGGCCGCTTCTCCCCCGGCCCGGCGGCGTCGTAGAGGACGATGTCGTCGATGAGCAACTCGGCCCGCGGATCGACGTAGAACTGCACGTCGTCGATGCGCTCGTCCTCGGACAGAGGGCCGCCGCTGCCGTCGGGCCGCCGCACCTGCATCATATCGACCGTGGCGGACTGCCACTTCTCCTCGGGCAGCTTCGTCAGCGACAGGTAGCGGTGGTAGCCCTTCGTCAGGCTGTAGATCTGCACGCGCAGCGTGTCGGTCCCCTTGAGGCGGTAGCGGAAGCTGAGGCGCGGGTTTTTGCCCATCGGCGGGCCGGGCACGGGGTTGAAGATGACCGCGGCCCCAGGCGACCCGGACCTCGCGCCGTCCCACCGCCGTGAGGAAACGGCAGGCCATCCAGGCGCGGTCCTCGGGGTCGGCCGCGACCGTGGTGACGCCGACCAGGTCCACCTCCGGGCTCGCCAGGGCCAGGGCCAGGGCGAAGGCGTCATCGACGTCCCCGCCGACCTCGGTGTCGAGGATAACAGGGATCTTGTCCGAAGAAGGCTCCGCCGCCCCCGACCCCGGGGACCAGGACAGCAGGGTCAGGAACCCCACGAGGACCAGCAGCAGGTCACGGTGTCGGCACACGTTCAGACTCCCTGACCGCTTGCGGCTTCGCACGTCAGATCTGCGAAGCCGCAAGCGGCTTGCACTCTACCGCCGGCAATTCCCCATCGCAACCCGGTTCGTTTGGCCCCGTCGCTCGTATAACATCGGCACCGGGCCATCACTCTCACCTTGTCGTCGAGCGGGGAGGTCGCAATGCCTCGAACTGGTATGAACCATCTTCGTCGTGTGTTTCTGTTCGGCGGGGCGGTCCTGACGGCACTGGCGGTCGCCGGGCTGGTCCCCGGGAGGGCGGAGGAGAAGAAGGCCGAGGAGAAGGTCAAGCCGATCCGGGCGCTGCTGGTCATCGGCGGCTGCTGCCACGATTACGCCAAGCAGAAGGAAATCCTTAGTAAAGGGATCTCCGCCCGCGCTCACGTCGAGGTGACGATCGCCTACGACCCCGACACCAGCACGAAGCACCTCAACCCCGTCTACGAGAAGCCGGACTGGTCCAAGGACTTCGACGTGGTCATCCACGACGAGTGCTCGTCCGACGTGAAGGACCTCGACGTCATCAACCGCATCCTGGAGCCGCACCGCCAGGGCCTGCCGGCCGTGGTGCTGCACTGCGGCATGCACTGCTACCGCAGCGAGGGCTGGCCCAATGCCACCATCCCCTGGTTCGAGTTCACCGGCCTGGCGACCACCAATCACGGCCCGCAGCTGCCGATCGCCATCTCCTTCGTCGATAAAAAGAGCCCGATCACCAGGGGCCAGGAGGACTGGACCACGGTCAACGAGGAACTGTACAATAATTACACCGGCAAACTCCTCGACACCGCCCAGCCCCTGGCCCGCGGCAAGCAGACGCTCAAGGAGGGCAAGGACGCCGAGAGCGTCGTCGTTTGGACCAACACCTACAACAAGAAGACCCGGGTTTTCGCGACGACGCTCGGCCACAACAACACCACAGTGGAGGACCCGCGCTACCTCACCCTGGTGACGCGCGGCCTGCTGTGGTCCTGCGACAAGCTCGACGACAAGTACCTCAAGACGCTCGAGGCGCCAAAGGAGAAGGGGCCGGGCCGCTGAGGTGCCGCTTGCGGCTTCGCAGGGCCTGCGAAGCCGCAAGCGGCCGCGGCGGCGGCCTCTTTCTGAATACCGTCTTGACACAGCAGCGACTTTCGAGTAGTAATTGATTGGCCTGCCGTAGAAGGCAGAGTCAACAGGCTACGGTAGCCTCTCGGGGCGCACACCCCATGAGAGGCTCTTTTCGTGCGCTCCCGCCAACGCTCCCGCCGGGGGCACGGTCCACGTGGACCGTTGCTTTCCCTGTGGCAATGTCCGCCATCCCTCACGGCCTCGTTGCCTCCGGTGCCGCCGCTTTTCCGGCTATCCCCGCGCAACGAATCGTGAACAAAAATGCTCTGATTGGCCTGGCCAGACGCGCCCAGATTGTGTATACGTGTTCATGCACATGAGGCTTCGTTCACCCCACCCAAGGAGGGACGACCATGTTGGTTCTCACCCGTAATGTCGGCGAGAAGATCATCATCGACGGCAACATCGAAGTCACCGTCGTGGCGATCAAGGGCAACAAGGTGCGGATCGGGGTCGCAGCCCCCGACCATGTTCGCGTGGACCGGCAGGAAATCCACGAGCGCCGCGCCGAGTTCGCCGTCGAGGCCGAGTGCAAGACCTGTCACTGAGAGGGTGCCGGCCGCTCACGGTTCGTCGTTGTCGTCGTTCCTGAAGGATGTCGGCATCGTCGGAACGGACTGATGCCGTGGCCCCTCCGCGGTGTTGACCTCGGGGTCGGCCGGCGGCAATGCCGCGACCAGGCTCTCCGGCGCCCGGGGCTCGTGCCGGGCGACGGGGAGGCCGGGACCGCGCTCGGGCCGCGACTCGACGGGCTTCTTGGACAGGAGCAAAGGGTCAGGTGGGTAGTGCGACTCCTGACCGTGTCCGCAACCGATGAGCAGACCGCAGGCCCCGACGACAGGCAGCCCCGCTCGCCGCAGACGTCGCCGCATCGCCAGCCTCCCCATTCTGCCATCGTGAGGGCGGGCATCGGCGCCCGCCGTCCGCACAGCACCTTTCCTGTGATCGGCGCGGCGGCGGGAGGACTGCAACGATTTTGTCCAACAGACCGGACGAAGAGATCAACGGCGGTCCAGGTCCTCGGACAATCGTTCCAACGATTCGCGGGCGTGATGGGCCACGTCGATGTCGTCGGCGTCGGCGAGGCGGTCGAGGTCCGGCCACAGGAAGGTGAGCGACTCGACGGCGATGACTTGAATGGTTTCGTGGAGTCGCTGCGCGTCCTCGCTGCCGAGCCCCTGCCGGAACCACTGCAGCGCCTGGCGCTCGCCCAGCCTTGCGAGGGCGGCGCGGGCGGCCTGGCGCACCTCGGCATTCGGATCGCGGCGCCCCTCCTGCAAGTGCAGCAGCACCTCGGCCCGACGGAACGGCTCCCAGTAACCAAGGCTGCCGATCGCGGCGGCCCGGAAGGTTGGGTCCCAGTCGCGGGCCGCCAGCAGCAGCAGCGCTTCGGTCTCCGGCGCGGCGTGTCCGCGCAGCGCCTGGAGGATCGCCCGATACGGGAAGTCCTCGGGGACCGAGGGGCGCCGCGGCGGGTGGGCGCGGCGGCGGTGGGCCGCCCGGCGCGTGACGGGGACGCGCCGCAGCACCCAGGCCCGCAGCCGCGGGGCGACGTCCGCATGGCGCGACCAGGTCAGCGCTTCCACCGCCAGGTCGAGGTGGGCGAACCCGACCCGCGTCAGCAGCGGCACGATCGCCGCCCCGGCGTCGGCGCGGAGGTCGGCCAGGGCCTGCAGAATGTCGCGCTGCGGCCCCTCCTCGGCGCTGGGCAACGCCGCCGCCAGCAGCGCCGGCATCTCCTGCACGTACTCCTCCAGGGCCGGCTCCAAGGCGGCCAGCCGCGACATCTGCCAGCCGAACGCCTCGGCCTCCGACGGCTCGGCGGCCAGCGCCCGCTCGGCGTGCGGCGCCCGCCGCAGCAGCCGCAGCGCTTCCCGAAAGACGCGCACGGCCAGGGCGTCGGCCCCATCCGGGCGGTTGTCCCACAGGCTCTCGACGACCTCGCCTAAGCGCCCCTCGGCCACGACCTGCGGTGGAACGCCGTGGCGCAGCCCCTCCAGCGCCCGGTGCAGCACGCGCAGGGCGGCGCGGCCGAGCGGGGTGTCGGGCTGGCGCAGGTAGCCGCCGAAGCCGAGGAAGCAAACGGTCTCGGCCGCGAAGAAGTGGCCCAGCGGGATCTCGCCGGCCGACTCGGCGCAGCGCAGCAGGTGCGGCAAACTTTGCGAGCGGTTGAGACTGCGCAGGCCGTTGGCCAGGTCGATCCAGTACCACGACTGCTCGATCTGGTCGTCGGTCAGGCGCCGCCCCAATTGTCGTTCGAGGATGCGGCCGGCGTCCTCGGTGCCCAACTCGGCGAGGGCGCGGACCTGGACGACGTACTGGATGCCGGGGCGCAGGCTGGCCTCGACCGCCTCGACCTCGCCGCGCTCCAGCAATTCCCGGAAGCGGGCCTTGGCCGACTCGACGGCCGACTCGCTGAGCTGCCCGCCCTGGAACAGTTCGATGTGCTGCCGGCTGACCGCCGACAGTTCGTCCCCGGAGGCGCGGCGGCGATAGATGTGCCGCGTCAGGAGGAACGTCGCCGCGATCAGCAGGGCGACCAGCATCGCCAGCAGGGCCACTGCGTACGCCATCATGGTGTGATCCACTTCAATGCGCCAGGCCCACCCGTCGCAACCGGTGGGCGTCAGCCCCGCACCTGACCGTCGCCATACACAATATACTTGTAACTCGTCAGCTCTTGCAAACCGCACGGCCCGCGCGCGTGGATTTTGTCGGTGCTGATGCCGATCTCCGCCCCGAGTCCGAACTCGTAGCCGTCGTTGAAGCGCGTGCTGGCGTTGACCATCACCGCCGACGAATCGACCGCCGCCGTGAAGCGCCGGATGGCATTCCAGTCGGTGGCGACGATCGCCTCCGTGTGCCCCGAGCCGTAGCGGCTGATGTGCTCGATGGCCTCTTCCAAATCGCGGACCACGTTGATCGAGATAATCAGGTCGAGGTACTCGGCCGCGTAGTCCTCCTCCGTGGCGGGCTTCGCGTCCGGGATGAAACGCCGGGCTTCCGGGCAGGCGCGAAGTTCGACCCCCTTCGCTCGGAGCGCGGCGGCCGCGCGCGGCAGGAAGGGCTTGGCAATGTCCTGGTGGACCAAGAGGCTCTCCGCCGCGTTGCACACCCCCGGCCGCTGGCACTTGGCGTTGACCAGGATGCGCTCGGCCATGTCGAGGTCGGCGGAACGGTCCACGTAGACGTGGCAGTTGCCGGCGAAGTGTTTCAGCACCGGCATCCGGGCCTCTTCGGCGACGCGACGGATGAGGCCCTCGCCGCCGCGCGGGATGGCCAGGTCAATGTACTGGTTCAGCCGCAGCAGGTGGCCGACGGCCGCCCGGTCCGTGGTGGCGACGAGCTGGACGGCGTCGGCCGGCAGGTCGCTCTCGCGCAGGGTGTCTTGCAGGATGCGCTGCAGGGCGGTGTTGGAGTGGAGCGCTTCCTTGCCGCCGCGGAGGAGGATGGCGTCGCCCGCCTTGACGCATAGCCCGGCCGCGTCCACGGTGACGTTCGGCCGCGACTCGTAGATGAAGAAGATGACGCCAAGCGGCACGCCGACCTTGTGGACGTGCAGGCCGTTGGGGCGCACGTTGCTGTCGAGGACGCGGCCGACGGGATCGGCGAGGGCGGCCACTTCGCGTAGGCCGTCGGCGGCGACCGCGAGGCGGGCCGGCGTCAGGCGCAGGCGATCGACCTGGGCCGCGCTCAGGCCGTTCTCTTCGGCGCCGGCCACGTCGCGGGCGTTGGCCTGGAGAACCTCGTCGGCGCGCTTCGCGAGGGCGGCCGCCGAGGCGGTCAGCCAGTGGTTCTTGCGGGCGCCGGGGGCGGTGGCCAGGAGGCGGGAGGCGGCGCGCGCCCGGCGGCCGAGGTCTTCGCAGTAGGTGAGCAGGTCGGCGGCGGCTGTCGGCATAGGTGGCGGAGTCATGTCGCTTGGCGCGCTCGTAGTGACCCGATTTATCGGGTCCGTTCGGATGGGACCCGATAAATCGGGTCACTACGAGCGCGGCTACGGCTGTACGGGAACGACGCCCGAAGGCGGCACGGCGGCCTCCGGCGGTGCCAGCTCGAAAGCCACGAATCGGGGCAGCGGTTGCGCGAGTTGGAACCCGGTAGGTAATTGTACCTGCAACGGCTCGTCGTATAAGGGCGAAACGCCTGCCGCGGCGAATTTCCCGGGGGCCGTCAGGTCGATGTAGGCCGACACTTTCGGCGCCTCCTCCGACGCCGGGCCGAGCAGGCGCAGCGTCACCTTGCCGTCGCGCTCGTTGCGGAAGCGCGGCCGGCGCGGGAAGCCGGAGGGGCACAGGAAGTGGATGGGGGCCTCGACCTCGTACAGCTTGTTCTTCGGCTGCAGCGTGAGGCGAACCGTCACCGCGTCGGGGGTGGCCCGGACAGGCATGCCCTCGGCCTCGGAGGCCAGAGGCACCGGCCCCAGCACGACCGTTTCGGCGGCCGTCCCTTCCGGCGGCGCCGGCAGCACGAAGGGTTGCGTCGGCAGGGCGCGCAGGTGATCGAGTACTTCCTGCGGCCCGCGCACGAGGACCGTGGGCGGCTCGACGACGGCCTGGCCGACCTGGTCCTCGGCCGCGTGGTCGAAGCGCACCGGCAGGCGGCGCTCGACGAGGCGGTGCAGGGTGACGGGGACGCGATTGCGGCCCTCGACGAGGATGGGCGTCACGCCCGAGGGTGGGTGGATGTCGGCGGCGTCGATACGGACGGTGTCGTGGTAGCGCGGCTCATTCTGGTGCGCCTCGGGGACAGCGAGGGTGACGTCAACGCGCAGCTCGCCGCGCTGCAGCAGGCCGCGCAGCTCGCGCAACCGCGACGGCGGGCCCGCGAACGACACCGGCACCTGCGCCGGGCCGGCGACCTCCAGGCTGTAATGGTCGGCCTCGCCCGGCGCCAGGGCGATCTGCACCGGGACCGGAACGTTGTCGAGCATCTCCTGCTCGCGACTGCGGGCGTAGAGCCAGACCAGCGACGCCATCCCCAGGGCGACGGACACGGAATAGACTCGGTCGAGCATGCCGTCCTCCGATCAAGCGGCCCGTGTACGCGGGCGGCGCCCCGCGGGGGGGCTGAGCAGTTCCACCAGCCGCCGCGACAGGTTCTCGCGCGGCACCGCCTCCAGGCGCCCGCCGACAGCCAGCGAGATGCGCCCGGTCTCCTCGCTCACCACCAGCAGGACGGCGTCGGTTTCCTCGCTCAGCCCCAGCGCCGCCCGGTGGCGCATGCCGACGTGCGTTTGGCTCTTGTCCGGCGGCTGCCCCAGCGGCAGTTGACACGCCGCGGCGGCGACCCGGTCGTTGCACAGGATGACCGCCCCGTCGTGCAGCGGGCTGTTCGGCGTGAACAGCGTGCGCAACAGCGCCGGCGAGATTTCGCCGTCGAGGCGCTCGCCGGTTTCGATGAAGGGCGCCAACGGCACTTCGCGCTGGATGGCGATCAGGGCGCCGACGCGGTCGCGGCTCATCGCCTCCGAGGCGTCCGCCAGCTTGTCGGCCACGGGGTCGTGCCGCTCGCGCCCCAGGTAGCGCATGACCTGGTAGCGGCCGAGCACGACCAGGCCGCGCCGCAACTCCGGCTGAAAGATGACGAGCAGGCCGACCAGCACGGTCGTGTGGAGGTAGTCGAGGACCTTGCCGAGGACGGTGAGGTCGAAGATGGCGATGGCCGCCTGCGCCAGCAGGAACAGGCCGATGATGATCAGGCCGAGGCCGCGGACCATGCCGGAGCCGCGGGCCTTGCGCAGAAAGCGCAGGGCCAGGTAAATGGCGGCGGCCAGGATCGCGATCTCGACGAGGTCGCGCGGGCCCATCGATTCGTAGATCTGAGCCAGCCGGTCCCTCACGGGCGCCCCCTCTCCTCCGTGGCCGGGGAATTGTTTAGATTCATCGTTTCGCGAATCGATAAAGCGATGGCCGCCAGCAACGTCACGGCATCGCGAGTTTCACGGACGTCGTGGGCGCGGATGACCTGGGCCGACCCGAGCGTTACGGCATGACACGCGGCCGCCAGCGACGCCGCCAGGCGCCCCTCGATCCCCCGGCCGAGCAGCTTGCCGCTGAACCCCTTCCGCGACACCCCCAACAACACCGGCCGGCCCAGCGCCCGGATTTCGCCGAGGCGGGCCAGTAGCTCGAGGTTGTGTGCGGTCGTCTTGCCGAAGCCGATGCCGGGGTCGAGAACCACCCGTCCCGCCTCTATACCCGCTGCGGCGGCGGCGTGCAACCGCTCTTCGAGGAAGCGGCACACCTCGGCCGCGACGTCTTCGTAATGGGGATCGATCTGCATCGTTTGCGGTGTCCCCCGCATGTGCATGAGGACGACCCCGGCCCGCCGCGCCGCCGCGACCCGCGCCATGTCGGGGTCGCCTAGCAGAGCGGTAATGTCGTTGATGACGTGGGCTCCGGCGGCGAGGCAGGCGTCGGCGACCGATGCCTTGGTGGTGTCCACCGAGAGCGGCAGCGTGGTCCGCGCCGCCAGCTCGCGCACCACGGGGAGGACGCGCCGCAGCTCTTCGTCCTCGGCAACGGGTTCGGCGCCCGGCCGGCTCGATTCGCCGCCGACGTCGAGGATGTCGGCCCCCTGGCCGACCAGGTCGAGTGCGTGAGCGACCGCGGCCTCGGGGGCCGCAAAGCGGCCGCCGTCGGAGAAGCTGTCCGGCGTGACGTTGACGATGCCCATGACCAGCGCCCGGCCGTCGAGGCGCAGGACGCGGTCGGGAAGTTGCCACTCGAGCATGGTGCGGATCTCGGTGTACGGCCAAGCGATTACCAGGGCTCTTCCATCATCGCGACGATTTGCACGGCGAGGCGGTCCACGTTTTCCTTGTAGGCGGTCGCGTTGGACTGGCCGATTTCCGGGATCAGCTGTCCGATCGAGTAGACCGCGACCCCCTGGCTCGGCGGCGGTGGGCTGCCCGGAGGAGGAGGCGGCGCGTCGGGCGCCGGGGGGGGCGGCAGGGAGCCGGGGCCGCGCGCCGGCCGCGTCAGGTTCTCGCCGGTGCGCAGGTCGCGCCACTCCACCTCGACCGCCAGGTCGGTTTCCGTCTCGCGTGGCAGGTTCCGCTGGTTGCGGTTGAGGATGTTCTTGGTCAGGTAGAGGATCTTGCCGCTCAGCTCGGTGTCCGGATTGGCGACGTTCACCTTCCACGGGGTCTTCAGCTGGATCTGCTTGACGATGGCAGCGGTCAGGTCCATCTCGAGGCCCTGCCGCGTGGAGTCGCGGTAGGTGAGGTTCTTGAAGATCGGCACGCGGACGCTGTGGATGTCGCAGCGGTAATTGGGCCGCGTCGTGTAGCCGAAGAGGTTGAAGTTGCCGTCGGACTCGCAGGACGGCAGCAGCAGGGCCAGGGGCGCCAGCAGGGCCGCGCGACGGCTGATGAAGGCGACGGACATGGAATCCTCCTCCGGGTACTGAGTACTGAGTACTGAGTACTGAGTACTGAGTACTCGGACGCTCAGAGTCTGTGGCGACAGCCGCTTGCGGCTTGGCGGATTCCAGGCTTCCGCTAAGCCGCAAGCGGCTGTCGCAACACACTCTCAGTGCTGGATGCTCGGCGGCAACGTCCGTGGCTGGCCCTGGTCGGCGGTGGGCGGCGGGGCGCCCGGCGCTCGCTGATAGAACTGCGCGGCGTCCGGCTGCAACGGGGCCGCCTCGGGGACCGCCAGTTTGGTGCCGTTTTCCTTCTCCACCTTTTCGCGGAGCTTGTGCATCTGCTCGGTGGCCAGGTCGGCGTATTTCGTGCCGGGGTAGCGGCGGCGCACGATCTCGAAGAGGAAGAACGCCGATTCGGGCCGGCCGGTGCGGCGGAAGAAGTCGGCGGTCTTGTAGTCCTTCTCCGCCTGCTGCAGGGTGATGCCGGCCAGCTGGCGCTGCAGGAACTCGGATTTCTCCTTGCAAAGTTGCGGTTCCTTCGACTCGATGGCCTTGTAGCCGGCCAGGGCGATGGGGACCATCGCGCGGGCCTCGGCGACCTTGCGGCCGTCGTAATCCGAGCCGCCGGTGGACAGCGCCTTGGAGATAATGGCCATCTCGGCCGCCCTGGGGTACAGCGGGCTGCTCTTGTGCTTCTCGACGATCTGGGTGAACTGGTAGTCGGCCTCGCGGTAGTCCTCGTCAAAGAACTTCACGGTGCCGATCATGAACAGCGCCTTGTCGGCCAGCGGCCCGTTGATGTCGTTGTAGCGGACGTGCTCCAGCGCCTCGACGGCTCGCCCCTCTTCGTCGAGGAACGGCTTGGACTTGTCCCAGTGGAAGAAGTGCCCCGACCCGAACCAGCCCTTGCCGGCGTGCTTCTCCTTGGCCGCGTTCATCTCCCTGCGGGTGTCATCGAGCCAGTAGTTGGCGATGTTGAAGAGGTGCTCGACGGCCTGCTCGCGGTGCAGGCCGTTGCCGTGCTCGTTGAGCAGGCGGATGTAGGTGTCGGCGGCCTTGGGGTAGAGGCCCTGCATGCGCAGGCACTCGGCCTCGTTGAAGCGGGCGTCCTCGGCGACGACCGGCTCGTCCTTGGCCTTCTCGGCGATCTTGTGGAAGAGCTTTTCGGCCGCGGCGTAGTCGCCCTGGCGGACGACCTCCTTGGCGGCGATCAGGTCCGGGTTGGTCTCGGCGGGCGAAGGCACGCCCTGGCCGAGGCCGTCGAGGCGCAGCACGGCGCTGTCTAGCGTGGCCGGCGGCGGGGGGTCGTCCTTGTGGAACGGGTTGAGCTGGTCCCAGGTGCAGCCGCTCGCGAAAAGGACAAAGGCCAAAGGACAAAGGACCAAGCGCCAGGGCTTTGCCTTCTGTCCCTTATCCTTCGTCCTTTGTCCTTTGTTCGTGGTCACGGCCTCAACTCCCCTGAAGGTAAGGCAACAACCGCGGCCGCCGGCCCAGCAGGTAAGTGACGTACCCGCCGAGCACCTGGCGCAGTTCCGCGCGCACGGCGGCCCCCCACGGGCGCCGCCAGGCGTCCCCCGATGCACTCAGATCCAACAGCGCTTGATGGCAGGCCGGCGACAGCGGCCGCCGGTCGCGCTGCCCTGGCGCGCAGCCCGCGCACACGACGCCGCCCGCCGCGGCGCTGAAGGCCGGGCCGTTCCCCGCGGCCGGCGCGCGGCAGGCGGCGCAAGCGTCCAGGAGTGGGCTGTAGCCCAGCTCCCGCAATAACACCAGCTCGAAGCGAGCCACGCGCGGGCCGACGGCTTCCCCGCCAGCCGGTCCCGCCGGCTCGGCCAACTCCTGAAGCGCCTCGAGCGCCTCGTCGAACAGGTGAGGATGAGGGTCGTTCTCTTCCGTCCAGTCGGCCAGCAGTTCCGCGACGTAATACGCCGCGTACAGGGCGGGCAGCCGGGTACACAGCCCCGGGAACCGCCGCACGACCTGAGCCTCGGTCAACAGGTCGAGTCCGCCGGACGATTTGCGGAGGAGGACTATACGACAGAGCGTCAGCAGGTCAAGGGCAGATTCAAAGTTGGAGCGCAGGCGCCGCCCGCCCTTCGCCAGGACGCGCACCTTGCCGAATTCGCGCGTCCAGACGGTGGCGATGCGGGACGTGTCGCTCCAATCGGTGGTGCGCAGGACCAGGCCAAGCGCTTTCTCGGAAGGCACGATGAGAGACTCCGGCCGCTTGCGGCTTAGCGTTCGCGCTAACCCGTAAGCGGCTACACAATATCCGGCAACCCCAGTTCCTGGAGGTAGTGCCGTTCGCGCCGGCGCATCTCGGCGGCGGCCTCGTCGCTTTTGTCGTCGTAGCCGCACAGGTGCAGCAGTCCGTGAATGACGTACAGCACCAGTTCCTGCTGCACGTCGTGGCCGCGCTCCAGGGCCTGGACCTGCGCCACCTCCACGCCGATCACCAATTCGCCGGCCAGTCGCTTCGCGTGGGGCTCGCTGAGGGGAAAGCTGAGCACGTCGGTCGGCTCGTCGTGGTCGAGGTAACGCTTGTTAAGGGTGTGGATGGTGGGGTTATCGACGAAGGCGAGGCTGATTTCGGCGTCGGCGGCGCCCTCGCCGTCGAGGACCGCCCGGACGATCTCGCGGACGCGCCGGCGATCGACGGCGACGATCTCTTGCGGCGTGGCGATGGCGATCTTGCCCATGACGGCCCCCTCTCACGGAACAGGTCAAACCCTGTTTACCTCGGCTCCCGGTTGCAGTATCGTACCAGCCGCGGGCCGAAATGGCCGGCCCGATCCCCTGAGGCGGTAAGGAGACTGGTCATGCACGTATCGCTTACCTCGCTCCCGCGCGGGACGATCATCTACCCTGACAGCGACGGCAAACCCATGGCTGACAATACGAAACAGCTCCGCTGGATGGTCACACTGTATGGCAACCTGTGCGCCCTGTTCCACCACGTCGCCGACGTGTTCATCGCCGCGGACAACTTGTGGTATCCCGTGGAAGGCGCGCCCACCATCTGCATCGCCCCCGACGTGTACGTGGTGTTCGGCCGGCCCAAGGGAGACCGCGGGTCGTACAAGCAGTTTGAAGAGGACGACGTCCCTCTGACCGTCGCCTTTGAGATCCTGTCGCCGAACAACACGTCTCAGGAGATGGCCGACAAGCTTTTCTTCTACGACACCTACGGCGTGGAGGAGTACTACGTCTTCGACCCCGACACCAACAGCTTGCAGGTGTACGTGCGCCGGGGCAGTGTGCTGAAGCGCGTTCAGCCGGCGGACGGCTTCGTCAGCCCTCGGCTGGGCATTCGCTTCGTCCTGACCAAGCCGGAAATGACCGTGTATGGGCCGGACGGTCGGCCGTTCCTCACCTTCGAGCAACTCGAGGAACAACGCTTGGAGGCGCAGCACCAGGCCGACGACGCCAAGCACCAGGCCGACGACGCCAAGCGCCAGGCCGACGACGCCAAGCGCCAGGCCGACGACGCCAAGCGCCAGGCCGACGACGCTCGCCAGCAGGTAACGCGGCTCGCGGAGCTGAGCCGCAAGGCCCGGCGGGGGCTGGCCACGCCCGAGGAATTGCAAGAGTTGGACCGCCTGGAAGAGCAATCCGCGCCCCCGCCGGGTTGATGCGACCACTCAGCGCGGCAACACCGCCTCGTCGCGGAGTTGCGGCTCCAGTGCCAGCACGCCGACCTGGCCGCGGTCGTTGACCTCGACGCGCGCGGTCAGCACCCTCGGCACCGCCGCCTCGCCGAGTACCTCGCGCGCCAGGTTGAGGTAGTCCTGGGCGCCGTGACAGGTCGGGGCGTACTCGAAGATGGACTGGCCGAAGCTCGGACACTCGGCCAGCTTGATGTTGCGGCGGATGCGCGTGTTGAAGATGCGCGCCTTGGCCCACGGCGTGTTGCTGCCGCGGCCCTTCTCGAAGTAGTCCTGCAAGTCGTTGACCACTTCCTGCGCCAGCCGCGTCGTCGCTTCGTACAGGCTGAGCACGATGCCCGTGACGCGCAGCGACGGGTTGATGCGCCTGGCGACGAGGGCGGTCGTCTACAGCAGCTTGCCCATGCCGTGCAGCGCGAGGAAGTGCGGCTGCAAGGGAATGAAGACCTCGTTGGCCGCGGCCAGGGCGTTGAGCGTCAGCACGCCCAGCGACGGGGCGCAGTCCATGAACACGAAGTCGAACGCGCCTTCGTCCTGGAGAAGGAGGTCGCGGAGGATGACCTCGCGGCCGACGACGCCGGCCAACTCGACCTCCGCGGCGGCGAGGTTGATGTCGGAGCCGCACACCCAGAGGCGGTCGCCGACCTTCCTGCGGACGTCGGCGAGGGGGCGGGACTTGACGAGCACGTCGTACATGGAGCCGGACTTGCCGTCGGGCTCGAGGCCGAGGTGGATGCTGGCGTGGGCCTGCGGGTCGAGGTCGATGACGCAGACGCGCTGCCCCTGTTCGGCGAGGGCGGCGGCCAGGTTGACGGCGCTGGTGGTCTTGCCGACGCCGCCCTTCTGATTGATGATCGCGATCCGTCGCATGGGGAATCCTCTCACCCGGGTCCGTGGGTCATTTCGTAAAGCAGGGGAGGATTGTAAAATGGGCCGGCGAGCGAGGGAACCCCAATATGCCCTACCACACCACGATCCGCGGCGAGCGCTTCGTCTTCGCCGACCTGCGCGAGGTGTTCGCCAAGGCCAACGAGGAGAAGTCCGGCGACCGCCTCGCGCAGGTCGCCGCACGCACTGAGCGCGAGCGCGTCGCGGCCAAGCTAGTCCTCGCCGACGTGACGCTCGGCGACATCGTGGACAACCCGCTGATCGACCCCGACCACGACGAGGTGACGCGCCTCATCCTCGAATCCTTTGATCGGGAGGCGTTCGGCCCGCTCCGCGGCCTGACGGTCGGCCAGTTCCGTGAGCACCTCCTCGACGACGCGACGGGAGAAGCGGAGCTGCGCCGCGTGCAGCGGGCCATCACGCCGGAGGTCGCGGCGGCGATTGCCAAGCTGATGAGCAACAAGGACCTGGTTTTGGCGGCGAGCAAGGTGCGCAACGTGACGCGCTGCCGCAACACGATGGGACAGCGCGGCGTGCTGGGCATCCGCGTGCAGCCGAACCACCCGGCGGACGACCTCGGCGGCATCTTGCTGGCGGCGGTCGATGGGCTGCTGTTCGGCTGCGGCGACGCGGTCCTCGGCGTCAACCCGGCGACCGAATCGGTGGACACCGTCGCGGCCATCCTGCACGGCCTCGACCGGCTCATCACCGCGACCACGGCCCCGACCCAGGCGTGCTGCCTGGCCCACATCACGACGCAACTCGCCTGCCTGGAGCGCGGCGCCCCGGTCGATCTGCTCTTCCAATCGGTGGCGGGGACCGAGGCGGCTAACGCCAGTTTCGGCATCAACATGGCGCTGCTGCGCGAGGGGCGCGAGCGCGCCCTGGAAGGACACCGCAAACGCGACGTGGCCTGGGTCGGCGACGCCGTGATGTACTTCGAGACGGGCCAGGGCAGCGCCCTGTCGGCGGACGCACATCACGGCGTCGATCAGCTGACGCTGGAGGCGCGGGCCTATGGCGTGGCGCGGGCGTTCGATCCGTTCCTGGTCAACAGCGTGGTCGGCTTCATCGGGCCGGAGTACCTCTATGACGAGCGGCAAATTGTGCGCGCCGGGCTGGAGGACCACTTCATGGGCAAGCTGCTCGGCCTACCGATGGGCTGCGACGTGTGTTACACCAACCACGCCGCCGCCGATCAGAACTCGGCGGACAACCTGATGCTGCTGCTGGCCGCGGCGGGGTGCAACTACTTCATGGGCGTGCCGTGCGCCGACGACGTGATGCTGAATTACCAATCGACCAGCTACCATGATGCCGCGACGGTGCGGAAGGTGTTCGGCCTGCGGCCGGCGCCGGAGTTTGCGGCGTGGTTGGAGGAGCGCGGCATCTTCCAGGAGGGGCAGCTTGCGTTTCGCGATGAGGCGCGGGGCCGGCTGTTGGAGGGGGTGGCGGGGTTGCTCGAACACGTTTAGCCGCCGCCCTCGGGGCGGCGCGGAGGCGTCGGATGATACTCCGTCCATGGCGCGAACCCGCCCGCGTGCTGATGCACCTTAACGGTGGCTATACGAAGGTTTCCCTGGAGCGCTTTGAGGGCGTGGGGTTGGCCAATGGCGGGATCGAGTGGGACATCCCGACGAGAAGCATACCGCCCCACCTTCGGGGGATTGGTTCTCGGTTTCTGGTCGTGACCAGCACCATCTCGCCCGAAGCGAACGACTCTCCCGACGAACTGCGCGCGGCGATTGCCGCGGTCACAATTGAGGAGTTGACGGAAGGATGAGGCGCTGGCATCAGGAGCAGACGGTTTCTCGACGGCAATGGCGGATTCACCAGAAGTTCGTCCACGACGACCTGCCGACTGGCTGCGACTGTGACGATCAGGTGGGGCGCTTCCGCAAGCGCCGCGCACTGGACTGCGGTCATGCACGGTGTCAACTCTGCCATTTCGATAAGATTCACGGCATCAAGACTCACCACCAGCGCGTGGCCGACGTGCGCTTTCGCGAACAACTCGTGAATCATGACTGAGCAACCCGTCCCGCTCCCACCTACCTCGAATTCGCTCATCGCTGCGATCCGCGCCCGCACCCCCGCGCGAATCCTCGTCGGACGGGCCGGCCCGGCCTACCGTACCGCGACGGCGCTGGAGCTGCGCCAGGACCACGCGGCCGCCGTCGATGCGGTCCACGCGGAACTCGACCTGCCGCGTGACCTGGTCGAACGGTGGTACCTGTTCGAGGTGCGGACCCGCGCCCGCGACAAGGCGGAATACCTGATGCGTCCCGACCTCGGTCGGCGCCTCGATGACGCCGCGCGCGAGACCGTGACGAAGCACTGTCCCTCGGGCACCGACGTGCAGGTGGTGATCGGTGACGGCCTCTCGGTAGCGGCGGTGGCGGCCCAGGTGCCGCCGCTGCTGCCCCTGCTGGAAGCGGAGACGAAGCGGCGCGGCTGGACCTTCGGCCGGCCGGTCGTGGTGCGCTACTGTCGCGTCGGCGTGTTGAACGACATCGGCGAGTTCCTCGACCCGGCGGTGGTGGTGCTGCTGATCGGCGAGCGGCCCGGCCTGGCGACGGCGGAGAGCCTCTCCGCGTACCTCGCCTATCGGCCGCGGCCCGGTCACACCGACGCGCAACGCAACCTGATCTCGAACATCCATGCCCGGGGTGTGCCGCCACGGGCCGCGGCGCCGCGCATCCTGCTGCTAGCCGAGAAGATGCGGCAGATGCAGACGAGCGGCGTCGCCGTGAAGGAGCAACTGCCCTACGCGCCGCCCCTGCTCCCGCCGGGCTAGCGCTCGTCGGGTCGGATGCCCTCCTCGCCCGGCCCGTCGGACTCGTCGTCGAAGTCGTCCTCGAAGTCGTCGTCCTCGGGACGCTCCTCCGCTGAGCCGAGCTTCGCGCCGCGGAACGCCGCGCGCACGTCGGGCAGAAACAGGATGACCAACAGGGCAATCGGGTAGACAAGGAAGATGAGTTGCAGAAACGGCGTCAGGCTGGTGATCGTCTCCGTCATGTCAACTACCGCCTTCGACTGCGGAGGGAGGTTCGGGTCGGCTTTCATCTGCGCGAACAGGTCCTTGAGGAGGTCCCTGGTCACAAGAAAGTAGTAGACGACGCCGAGGATCACACTCGCGATGTTGTAGAAGGCGTAGCCGATCGTCAGCCGGCGCGCCCAGGGGCGCATGCGGATCAGTCCGGCGCCGCTCACGATCATGACCGTTCCCGAGATGAGGCCCAGCACCAGTCCACCATAGAGCATCAGCTCGTAGTGCGGGACCTTCGCCTTCATCATGGCCTCCACGTCGGGCGCGGCCGGCTGTTGCGGTCCCCCCTGGACGGCGAACGCCTTGCTCCCTCCAGCCAGTTGGATGCCGCCGGTGCACAAGTTGCCCAGCAGCCCGAGCGAGCCGAAGATGATTTGCAGGATCGCCATCACCAGGACGATGGCCGGTCGATTGGGTCGCTTCATGATTCTCCTCCCGCACGCCGCGCGTTCGGCTTGTGGTTCTTGTACTTCATCAGCCCGTGGGATTGACTGAGGGACACCAGTAGTTCGCTCGGCACCTTACTTTCTTCGTTCTGCGGGCGGATGGCGGTTGGAAGGGGCCATCTGGGCAGCATGGTAAACGAGTCCGCGAAGGCCGTATAGAGGAGCCACGGCGAGAACTGCCGATCGCGCGATCCGGGCGCGCTCTTGTCCGGCACCGCTTCGGCGTGTATCTTCTTTGTAGACACGATTAACACCTGTCAACCGGAGACTTCCGTCGTGCAAACACGAGTCCAGAAATGGGGAAACAGCCTGGCGCTGCGCATCCCCAAAGCCTACGCGGCGGCGGCGCGCTTGCAAGTCAACTCCGTCGTCGAACTGTCGATGGACGGCGAGAAACTCGTCCTCACTCCCCTCAGGCCGAAGTACACCCTGGAGGAGTTGCTCGAAGGGATCACAGAGGACAACATCCATCCCGAGTGGGACATCGGACCTGCGATGGGGAACGAAGCATGGTGAAGCAGAAGGTCTTCGTCCCGGATCGAGGGGATGTCATTAGAATCACCCTGAGTCCGCAGGCCGGGCGCGAGCAGGCGGGACGGCGCCCGGCGCTCGTCCTCTCCCCGGCGGCTTACAACGGCAAGGTGGGGCTGGCGTTGGCGTGCCCGCTCACAAACAAGGCGAAGGACTATCCCTTCGAGGTGGCCATTCCCGCAGGCCTTGCCGTTACCGGAGTCGTTCTCGCCGACCACGTCCGAAGTCTCGACTGGCAGGCTCGTCAAGCCAAGTACGTCTGCTCGCTGCCCGCGGCGGTCGTGGACGACACCCTGCGGAAACTGCACACTCTGCTGCCCGCCGAGTGACTGGAGCGGAGTCGCCCGCGCGGAGAATCGGGTTGTCCGGCCGGGGCGGCGAGGTTAGGATCGAACGGTCGCCCGCGGTAAGATAGGATTTCTACAGGGGGGTACTGCAATGTTGACACTCTGGGGAGCCCGCCAGCGCTTCTGCGATGGCCTTTCCCGCCGTGGCTTCCTCAAGATCGGCGCCTTCGGGGCCGGCCTGACGCTCGCCGAGATGCTGCGCGTCCGGGCGATGGCCGCCCCCGGCAAGGGCTCGCCGAACAAGGCCGCCATCATGATCTACCTGCCGGGCGGCCCGTCGCACATGGACATGTACGACCTCAAGCCTGAGGCCCCGGCCGAGTTCCGTGGCGAGTTCAAGCCGATCGCCACCAACGTCAGTGGCATCCAGATCTGCGAGCACATGCCGCTGCAAGCGAAGATGTTCGACAAGCTCGCCGTCGTCCGCTCCGTCCAGGCGGTCGATGAGCACTCCGACTCGGCCGTCATGACCGGCTACAGCGAGAACGTCAATCGTCTGGCGCACCACCCGTCGATCGGCTCGGTGATCT